>ENA-UEQS01001736-UEQS01001736.1-human-gut-metagenome-genome-assembly--contig:-NODE-1736-length-13190-cov-10.542820_pt1 | contig 13190 bp, 9 predicted proteins | sample MGYA00242953_ERZ507953 | MGnify/ENA primary metagenome ERZ507953 (study PRJEB26167, sample SAMN06115474) | human gut metagenome | host: Homo sapiens | place: China:Jiangsu | collected 2016-07-06...
CGGCAATAACCAAAGACGGCAGTCTGTATATGTGGGGATATAACAATTACGGACAGCTTGGCAACGGAAGCACAACAAACAGCTATACTCCTGTAAAAATAATGGAGAATGTAGCGGCGGTAAGTCTTGGCGATTATCACAGTGCGGCAATAACCAAAGACGGCAGTCTGTATATGTGGGGATATAACAATTACGGACAGCTTGGCAACGGAAGCACAACATACAGCTACACTCCTGTAAAAATAATGGAGAATGTAGCGACGGTAAGTCTTGGTGCGTGGCACAGTGCGGCAATAACCAAGGACGGCAGTCTGTATATGTGGGGATATAACAATTACGGACAGCTCGGCAACGGAAGCTCAGGCAACTATGAGAAATCAGTATCTCCGATAAAAATAATGGAAAATGTAGCGGCGGTAAGTCTTGGCCGCTGGCGCAGTGCGGCAATAACTAAGGACGGCAGTCTGTATATGTGGGGATGGAACCGGTTCGGAGAGCTTGGCAACGGAACAACAAATGAATTAACAAGACCGCAAAGAGTCGCCGCAAATGTGCAGAGCGTAGAGCTTGGTAATTATCATACAACGGCAGTATCCAAGGACGGCGGACTGTATACTTGGGGATATAACAATTACGGACAGCTTGGCAACGGGACAACCAATAACAGCTATACCCCTGTAAAAATAATGAGTGATGTTGTAAGCAGTGCGGGCGGTTCCCATACAATAGCCTTAAAAAAGAACGGTACGGTATACACCTGGGGAGATAACGAATACGGAGAGCTTGGCAACGGTAATAAATCAAACCAAACCTCGCCTGTTGCTATTCAGATTTATGACCGTACTAATGTGCTGAGGGCAAAGCAGGCGCTTGAACCCGTAGGTGCGTCATCGGCTAAGCATACCACTAAGCTTGCAGGATATAAGGCAAACGGTATTTATAATTTTTATTCTTTAAAAGATAAGAATGTCAATAAGCTCTTAACAGATGATAATGTTTTGTATGTGGATCAGGTACGGGCTGACGCTAACGGCAATATATCTGTAACCTACACTCCAAAGGCAGATTGCGATACACCGTATGAGTTTGTGGCAAGCATTACACAAATTAACCTGAGCAACGCAGAGGTAACTGCCGAAAACCTTACCTACAACGGAAAAACGCAAGCTGTTAAGCCTGTTGTAAAGGTAAACGATTACACCCTGTACGAGGGCATTGACTACACACTTACAGGTGCGTACGAGGCTAAAAACGTCGGCGAATATACATACACAATAGTGGGCAAGGGCGATTTTGTTGGATACACTACAAAGACCTTTACAATTAACAATGTTGATGTGAATGACTGCAAGGTTTCGAGCATTAACTCGGTGCCGTATTCGGGCAAGGAAATTAAGCCTGATGTTGCAGTATCAATGGACGGCTACACCTTAGCTAAAGATATTGATTATACCGTAGAATACCAAAACAACCTCAATGTGGGCATAGGTATTGTTGTAATTAAGGGTATTGGTAATTTCACAGGAAGAAATATTTGCTGGTTTGATATTACAAGGTGCGATATTTCAACAATTCCTAAAATTGTTGTTAAAAACTGCGAGTACTCCGGCAAGGCGGTTGTTCCCGAAATGATACTCGAAAACAACGGCATTGCCCTTGTTAAGGATAAGGACTATACCGTAACATTCAAAAATAACACTTCTGTCGGCACTGCCACTGCTATTATCAGCGGTATTGGTAATTACAGCGGAACTGTTGAAAAAGCATTTACAATCGGCAACACAATGGTTGGAGATGTTGATATGAACGGCAAGGTTGATGTAAATGATGTAACTTTGATTATGAAATATAATGTTGATTTAATTAATTTATCAAGCGAGCAGTTAAAATTTGCGGATGTTAATGAAGACGACTATGTGGATATTTTAGACGCAACTTTGCTTCAGCAGTACATTGCAAATTGTGTTTCTTAATAAAAATATTAAATCATAGGTAATATAAAAGCGGTCGCAATATGTGACCGCTTTTGTTATGCCGCAACGCAAGTTTTACTTTTAGTTGCAATTTTTGTGTGTGCGTGTTATTATAAAAACGGGTGATTTAATGAAAAAATCCGGGGTGTTTACATTCTTTTATAGGCTGTTGCTCACGCTTATGCTTATGGTCGGTATTAACGGCATTTTTCTTGCAGAGATGCTTGACAGGTGGTATTTGCCGCTTATCAGTGTTTTTGCGTTTGTTGCCGCAAATGTTTTTCCGTCCGGTGCAAAGGACGGCTATCCGTCTTTTAAATTCAGAATGATTGCACACGGCAGTGAATTGCTCTTGCAATTTTTAATAACAACTCTGCTTTCAAGTGTGATTTATATTCAGTCGGCTTTTCAAATGTTACCTGACAATTGGGTAAAATGGGCGCTGTGCCTTGGAGGTGCTCTGCTTGCGGAGTTTATTTTGTTTTGGAACGGTATCATTTCCGTTTATTGCACATCGGTTCAACTTGGCATAAAGCATAGGTTTATCGGAATAATTTGCGGCTTTATTCCAATTGTAAATTTATTTTGTCTTGGCGTTATTATAAAAATAACTATGCAAGAGGTTAATTTTGAGATTGATAAAGCCGAACAAGACAGAAAAAGAATTAATGAGAAAATTTGCAAAACAAAATACCCTGTATTGCTTGTGCACGGTGTGTTTTTTCGTGACAGCGCATATTTCAATTATTGGGGCAGAGTGCCGGCAGAGCTTATTGCAAACGGTGCAGAAATTTACTACGGTAATCACGAATCGGCCGCATCTGTAGATGACAGCGCCAAAGAGATTGCCGAGAGAATTAAACAAATCGTTGCGGAAACAGGTTGTGAAAAGCTGAACATTATTGCTCATTCAAAGGGCGGGCTTGATTGCAGAAAGGCGATTGCCTGTTACGGCGTTGAAGATATGACAGCATCGCTCACCACAATAAACACTCCGCATCGTGGCTGCGGTTTTGCCGACTATCTTTTAACAAAAGTTTCGCCTAATGTTAAAAACAAAATTGCTTTTGCATACAATAACGCACTTTTAAAGTTTGGCGACAAAAATCCCGACTTCATCTCTGCCGTAACCGACCTTACGCAGGCAAATTGTACGAAACTTAACGCTGATGTATTTGACTCACCAAAGGTTTATTATCAGAGCTTTGGCTCAAAGCTGAACAGAGCATCGGGAGGAAAATTTCCGCTTAACTTTTCATACAATCTTGTAAAATATTTTGACGGCGAGAATGACGGCTTGGTTTCAGAAAACTCCTTTGCCTGGGGCGAAAAATATACATACATTACTACAAAAGGTAAAAGAGGTATTTCTCACGGAGATATGATTGACCTTAACCGTGAAAATATTAAGGACTTTGACATAAGAGAATTTTATGTGCAGATACTTGCAGACTTGAAAAAATCAGGTTATTGATAAGGAGGATAAAGATAAATGAAAAGAAAAGACTATATTTCATGGGACGAATACTTTATGGGTGTGGCTATTCTTGCCTCAAAGCGCAGTAAAGACCCGAACACTCAAGTAGGTGCGTGTATTGTAGACAATAACAATATCATTCTTTCCACGGGTTACAACGGCTTTCCTTTCGGTTGTTCCGATGACGATTATCCGTGGTGCAGAGATGGTGAAGACACAAAGTACAGCTATGTGGTACACGCCGAGCTTAATGCTATACTTAATGCAAGAGGCAAAAATCTTAAGGGCGCAAGGCTGTATGTTGACCTTTTTCCTTGCAACGAATGTGCAAAAGCCATTATTCAGTCGGGTATAGCAGAGGTCGTTTATCTTTATGATAAATATGCCGACAGCGCCGCAACTGTTGCGTCTAAAAGAATGTTGCAGTCGGCAGGGGTAGCGTGCCGTAAATTTACTTCCGACAAAAAGAGCCTTTCAATTGATTTTGAAAAGTAATATTGAGAAAAATATATAGCCTTTGATTTGTTTTCGGTCAAAGGCTATAAGATTATTTGAGATAGCATTAATAAATTATGGTTTAGCAAATTGATTTTCCAAGCAATTATAAAAGTTTGGTCAACCTTTTCAAAGGCTGTGGGCAAAGCCCACAAATACTTTCCGCTTTGACCTTTTTGTGTTAAAGTTGACAAATAAAAAGATTTATATTTTTGATGATTGTATATGTAACTGAATTGCACAATTTTGTATTGACAGTAAATTTCATATTTGCTATTATTTTTATTGTATATTGAGAAGTATATAAAATATTTTGTCATAATGACAAGGAGAGAAAATAAATGAAAAAATTTTTAGCATCAATTATTGCTGTGGTTTTAGCTGTAAGCGGGTTATCTGTGATTTCAATTACAGCAAATGCGGCAACTATTTTTATAAGCGGCAACTATGAATATACTGTAAATTCAGATGATACCGTAAATATTGCGGGATATAAGGGTATAGCAACCGATATTACAATTCCGTCACAAATTTTAAATAAAAATGTTGTAAAAATTTCTGATAATTCTTTTTACAACAATAGCACATTAACTTCTGTTAAAATACCAAATACAATAAAAGTTGTCGGTTCAATGGCATTTCACAATTGTACAAAACTTTCAAAAGTTACATTACCAAGCAATCTTACGGAAATTGGCTATAATGCATTTGAAGGAACAACAGCACTTACAACAATTACAATTCCAAAAACAGTTACAACAGCCGGTAATAATGTATTTAACGGTTCGGCACTTAAAACAGCCGCTATAGAAAACGGCGCAACAGCAGTAGCAGACAATCTTTTCAGTAACGCTAAAAATTTAACTAAAGTAACAATTCCGAATACAGTAAAGAAAGTAGGCTCAATGTCATTCTACGGTTGTAAAAGTCTATCATCGGTAACTTTGCCAAATACTCTTACCGAAATCGGCTATAGCGCATTTAACGGAACAACAGCGCTCACAACAATTACAATACCGAAGACTGTAACCAAAGCAGGCAGTGATGTGTTTGAAGATTCGGGACTAAAAACAGCTATAATCGAAAACGGAGCAACATCAGTGCCGAATAATTTGTTTAGTAAAGCAACAAATCTGACACAGATAACCATTCCAAATACAGTTAAAAAAATAGGTTCAATGTCCTTTTATGACTGTACAAAATTATCCTCGGTAACTTTGCCGAATACTCTTACATCAATCGAAACATCTGCATTTAAAAATTGCCAAGCTATGAAATCTATTACTATTCCAAAGAGTGTTACATATTTTGGTACAACCGCAGTGGGCTATAGTGATGGCAGAGTTATTGACGGATTTATAATTTACGGCTATAAAAATACAGAGGCGCAGACATACGCAACCAAAAATAAAATTACATTCAAAGCATTGCAGGAGGAAACTGTACCTGTAGGTGATATAAATAATGACGGCAAAATAGATGTATCGGATGTTACATACTTACAGATGTATCTTTCGGGCAATTCATCATATGTAATTAAAAATACAAAGGCGGCAGACGCAAACGGCGACGGTAAAATTGATGTTGCCGATGTTACAAAGATTCAGACTATTATTGCTTCGTAATTAAAATTTAATATTAAAAGTACATTAAAGCTGTTCGGGCAAGAGTTACCGAACAGCTTTTTGCTTTTATAAATGATAAAATACGGGAATAAAAAGACAGTAATCGGGATAGAATATTTTTAAATAATCTTGACCGATTTATGGCTGAATTTGAATGACTTAAAAATGCAAAAGCAAAATCACTTGTTAAAACACACAAAATTATATGCGATTTTTGATATAAACTAACTGAATTTCAATTTTAATGAATTTTTTTGAAAGAATTTGCTTGACTTTAACAAAACAGGTGTTATAATGTAGTCAAGAGGTGAGGGAAATGCTTACTCAGGAAAGATACCAAACAATACTTCAAATATTAAGCGAGAAAAACACAGTCACGGTACAGGAGCTTACAAAGCTTTTGAATACATCTGAGTCAACCATAAGGCGTGACCTCACAACACTTGACGAGATGGGCAAGCTTAATAAAGTATTCGGAGGAGCAACCTCAATTCACCAGCTTTCGGGCGTATATGAGGCTGATGTGAAATCAAGAGAAGGTATAATGCTTGACGAAAAGAAAGCAATCGCAATCTATTGTGCAAAACTTATTAACGATACGGATTTTGTATATATAGACGCAGGCACAACCACTGATATTCTCACAGATTACATTACAAACAAAAACGCAACCTATGTTACAAACGGTATTACCCACGCAAAAAATCTTATAAGAAAGGGACTTACAACATACACAATCGGCGGCAGAATCAAACCTGCTACCGAGGCTATTATGGGCGCGGAAGGTTTAAGATCGCTGAAAACCTTTAACTTTACAAAATCCTTTATGGGTACTAACGGAATTGAATTAAATGCAGGCTTTACCACTCCTGATATGGAAGAGGGCTTGATCAAAGAGGAAGTTATAAAAAGAAGTTATATGTCTTTTGTTCTTGCCGACAATACCAAATTCAGAAAGGTATTTCCGATTACCTTTGCAGAGCTTAAAGACTGCTGTATTATAACCGACAAACTCCCGTATAATGAGTTTTCGGAAAAAACAATAATCAAGGAGGTTATGAAGTGATTTACACAGTTACACTAAACCCGTCAATTGATTACATCGTTCGTCTTGATGAGCTTAAGACAGGCATTACAAACAGAACAACAAGCGAGGAATATTACATCGGCGGCAAGGGAATAAATGTTTCGTGCGTACTTGCCGAACTCGGTATCAAGAGCACAGCGCTTGGTTTTGTTGCAGGATTTACCGGAGAGGCTATTGAAAAAGGTCTTAAAAATCCTAAAATCACAGCAGATTTTATTACACTTAAAAGCGGAATTTCAAGAATAAACATCAAAATCAAGGCAGGCGAAGAAACCGAAATCAACTGTCAAGGACCGCACATAGATGAGGAAGAACTTTTGAATCTGTTTGATAAAATCGACAATATTCAGAGCGGTGATACACTTATCATTGCAGGAAATATTCCAAATACATTGCCTGACGATGTTTATGAAAGAATCATCGAAAGACTTGACGGAAAAGATGTAAGAATTGTAGTTGACGCAACTAAAAAGTTGCTTGTTAATTCACTAAAATACAAACCGTTTTTAATCAAACCGAATCGTCAGGAGCTTTCAGAAATTTTTGACACAACAGTAAAGACAGAAAGCGATGTTGTCAAATATGCGCAGGAATTGCAGAAAATGGGTGCAAAAAATGTTCTCGTTTCTCTGGGCGGCGACGGTGCATTACTTGTTGACGAATTCGGAAAGGTTCATAAAGAGGGCGTTATTAAAGGTCACAAGGTACTGAATACAGTAGGCTCGGGTGACTCAATGGTAGCAGGCTTTGTAGCCGGCTGCATTGACAAAAACGATTACGCCTATGCGTTAAAGCTCGGCAGTGCCTGCGGAAATGCAACAGCTTTTTTAAACGGACTTGCCACAAAAGATAAAATTGATGAATTGCTCGCTCAATTCTGAGTGGGTAGAAATAAATAAACTATAAAGGAGAAGAATTTATGCGTATTACTGATTTATTAAAACAAAGTGCCATAGAGCTTAATGTATCAGTGGCATCAAAACAGGCAGCAATCGACAAGCTCGTTTCATTGCACGACAAGAGCGGAAACCTTGTAAACGCAGCCGAGTATAAGAAAGGAATCCTCGCAAGAGAGGAAATGGGAACAACAGCAGTCGGTATGGAAGTTGCCATTCCGCACGCAAAGAGCACGGCAGTTAAAGCTCCTGCACTTGCTGCAATTACAGTTCCTAACGGTGTAGATTATGAGGCTCCGGACGGACAGCCTTGCAAACTTATTTTTATGATAGCGGCTACAACAGACGGCGATGTTCACCTTGAGGTTCTCGCAAGACTTATGCAGCTTTTAATGCATGAAGATTTTACAGCGAAACTTAAAGCCGCAAAAACTCCGAAAGAATTTATCTCTATTATTGACGCAAAAGAAACAGAGAAGTTCCCCGATGAACCAAAGGCAGAAGTTCCTGCAAAGAAGGGTTACAGAGTTCTTGCTATCACAGCTTGTCCAACAGGTATTGCTCATACTTATATGGCGGCTGAATCACTCCAGAAAGCCGGCGACAGCCTTAACATTCCGATTAAGGTTGAAACAAACGGTTCGGGCGGTGCAAAGAATGTGCTTACCGAAGAAGAAATTGCAAATTGTGACGGTATCATCATTGCCGCTGACATCACAATAAATCTTGCCCGTTTTGACGGCAAGCCCGTTTTACAGTGTGCCGTTTCAGACGGTATTCATAAGCCTGAAGAGCTTATCAACAAGATTGTAAACAAAGAAGTTCCCGTATATCATCACAAAGGCGGTTCTGCAGATGCTCCAAAGAAGAGAGGCGGCACTTACGGTCACCTTATGAACGGTGTATCACATATGCTCCCGTTCGTTGTAGCAGGCGGTATCTTCATTGCAATTGCATTCCTCATTGATATTGCATGCGGTGTTAACGCACAGGAGGCTGGCAGTACATTCGGTACGGTAACTCCTGCAGCCGCATGGTTTAAGACACTCGGCGGTGTGGCATTTAACCTTATGGTTCCTATTCTTTCCGGCTTTATCGCAATGTCAATTGCAGACCGTCCCGGCCTTCTCGTTGGTCTTGTAGGCGGTTTCCTTGCAACATCAGGCGCAACCTTTGCAGATCCGGGTGCTGTTAACACAGTTCCGTCAGGCTTCCTCGGTGGATTGCTTGCAGGTTTCGCAGGCGGTTACTTAATGCTTGCTATTGAAAAAATGTGCGATAAGATGCCTAAGGCTCTTGAGGGTATCAAGCCCGTTCTCATCTATCCGCTTCTCGGACTCGGCGGTATTCTCGTTGTAATGTGCGCAGTCAACCCGTTCATGGGTATGATTAACTCAGGTATGTCAGACGGCCTTAACGCTATTGCCTCTAACCCTGCAATGATGGTTCCGCTCTGTGCGCTCCTCGCAGGTATGATGTCTATCGACATGGGCGGTCCTTTCAACAAGGCAGCTTATGCATTCGCAACACTTAACCTTGCAAACGCAGACGATCAGGCATACATCATTATGGCAGCAGTTATGATCGGCGGTATGGTTCCTCCAATCGCAATCGCTCTTTCAAACACATTCTTCAAGAATCGTTGGACAGACGAAGAAAGAAAGAATGCTCCCGTAAACTATGTAATGGGACTTTCATTCATCTCAGAAGGTGCAATTCCTTACGCAGCAGGTCATCCGCTTCAGGTTATCCCTTCATGTATCGTTGGTTCTGCAGTAGCAGGCGCACTTTCAGCTCTCTTTGGCTGTAAGCTTATGGCTCCTCACGGCGGTATCTTCGTATTCGCAACAATGCAGGGTACATGGTATTTCTACCTCCTTGCTCTTGCAATCGGTGCGGTAATCGGTATGTTTATGCTTGCACTTCTTATAAAACCTCTTAACAAAGAGACTAAAAAAGTTAAATAAATTTCACAAAAAATCTTCCATTCTTTCTTAAAATATGATAAAATAAACTTAATTCAGACAGGGAGCAACCCTCCCTGTCTAACACAAAACTATTATAAAGGGGTTTTCTATTATGGTATCAAAAAAACTTACATTAAATAATGCATCAGGTTTTCATATGCGTCCCGCATCAGTATTTGCAACAGCAATGGCAAAGTTCCAGAGTGATGTTACAATTGATTTCAACTCAAGCAAAATCAATGCAAAAAGTCTTTTAAATATTATTGCAGCTTGTATTAAGTGCGGCAGCGAGTTTGTAGTAGAATGTAACGGTCCTGACGAAGAAGAGGCTCTTGCAAAGGCAGTAGAGCTTATTGAAGGCGGACTTGGTGAATAAAAACGGGAGCGTGTCTTTTGGCACGCTTTCTTTCTAAAATTTGAAAGCAGGTGAGGTTATGTTACACGGAACACCCGCTTCCGAGGGTATCGGACTCGGAAGAGTAATGATTGTAGAAGAAGCAAAACTTGAATATAATAATGTAACTGTTACGGATACCGAGGCAGAGGTTGAGCGTTTCAGAAATGCGGTTAAAATATTTTGCGACAATACTGCGGCACAGGCAGATGCGCTGAAAGCGTCGGCAGGTAAAAAAGAGGCAGAAATTCTTGAGGGTCACATTCAGATGATGAAAGACCCGTATATGTGCGGCGAAATCGAAAAGTTGATTGATAACGGTCAGTGTGCCGAGGCTGCACTTGAGTATATGTGCGATATGTTCATCTCTATGTTTTCTGCCACAGATGACGAACTTACACAGCAAAGAGCGGCAGATGTAAAAGACTTAAAAACAAGTATGCTAAGCATTTTGCTCGGAGTAAAAGAAGTAAAACTTTCGGCAGCGCCAAAGGGCACGGTAGTTGTCGCAAAAGAACTTACTCCGTCCATGACAGCAGGCATCAATAAAGAAAATATTGTCGGAATTATTACCGAAACAGGCGGCAAAACATCTCATTCGGCTATCCTTGCAAGGGCACTTGAAATTCCCGCCGTGCTAAGCGTAAACGGTGCGGTTTCAAAACTTTCGGCAGGCGAATATGTAATCGTTGACGGCAGTGAGGGCGTAGTAATTGATGAGCCGGATGACGCTGTTATTCAGGAGTACGATACAAAGAGAATTAATTTTCTTAAAGAGCGCAAAGAACTTGAAAATTTCAGAGGCAAGGCAACTAAAGCTTTAAGCGGTGAGGAATACGAGCTTTTCTGCAATATCGGCAAGCCGGAGGACGCAATAAAGGCAGTTGATGCAGACGGCGAGGGCGTTGGTTTGTTCAGAACTGAATTTTTATTTATGGACAGAACCGCTTTGCCTACAGAGGACGAGCAGTTTGACGCTTACAAAAAGGCGGCGCTTACATTAAAGGGAAAGCCTGTAATTATCAGAACTCTTGACATCGGCGGCGACAAGGAAATTCCTTATCTCGGACTTAAAAAAGAGGAAAATCCTTTCTTGGGCTTCAGAGCAATCAGATATTGCTTAAAGCATAAAGATTTGTTCAAAACACAGCTCCGTGCAATTGTAAAAGCAAGCGCTTTTGGCGATGTAAGAATTATGTTCCCGCTTATTACAGCCGTTGAAGAACTTAGAGAGGGCAAGGCTCTTGTTGAAGAGGTTAAGGCTGAACTTAGGGAACAGGGAGTAGAATTTAACGAAAATATCCCTGTAGGCATTATGACAGAAACCTCGGCGGCAGTTATGATTGCTGATATTCTTGCAAAAGAATCCGACTTTTTCAGCATCGGTACAAATGACCTTACGGGTTATACAATGGCTTGCGACAGAGGAAATGACGATGTTGCATATCTGTATTCTCCGTTACAGCCAAGTGTATTAAGGGGCATTAAGTATATTATTGATTGCGCAAACAAGAATAATATTTCTGTAGGTATGTGCGGCGAGGCAGCGGCTAACCCGATGATGGTGCCGTTACTTATGTCATTCGGACTTACCGAGTTCAGTGTATCCGCACCGTCGGTATTAAAGGTAAGAAAAACAATTTCTGCATGGTCAAAGGCAGAGGCAGACAAGGTTGCCGAAAAGGTACTTGCAATGACTACCGAAAAAGAGATAAGCGACTATCTTAAAACTCTTTTATAATTAATCAGATAACAAGTTTCATAATCAAACTCTAAATAATAGTTTGCGAAGGGCAGTGTTCGTTTGAGCACTGCCCAAAGCCTTTTCTGAGGTTCTTTATCAAAATTGGTTTAATTTATGGCTTAGCGGTGTACATCTGCAAAACCGTGATTAAACAATATTCCTTTTTCCGACAAGATATGTTATAATATCTGCGGATAGGTGATTTATGTGAATAATGATTATTTAGTTAAGAAAAAGCCGATGTATGCGCTTTTTGTGTTTGCTCTGCCTATTATTATAGGTAATATTTTTCAGCAGACATACACTATGGCGGACTCGGCTATTGTAGGCAGATTTGTAAGTGAAAAGGCTTTGGCGGCGGTAGGTGCGTCATATTCGCTTACAAATATTTTTATTTGTGTGGCAATTGGCGGCGGAATCGGTGCGTCGGTAATAGTCAGTAGGTATTTTGGCGCCAAGGAATATAAAAAGACAAAAACGGCAGTGTACACTGCGCTGATTGCTTTTACCGCACTTAGTGTTTTGCTTGGAATTATCGGTCTTGTGTTCAGCCGTCTTATTCTTATTGCGCTCAATACTCCGTCTGATGTACTTGATCTGGCGGTAGATTATCTGAACATTTACTTTGCGGGTTTGCCGTTTTTATTTATGTATAATGTGCTTTCCGCAATGTTCAATGCACTCGGAAAATCTAAAATACCGCTTTATTTTTTGATTTTTTCATCGGTGTTCAATGTTGCGCTCGACCTTTTGCTCGTAAAAAATTTCAGTATGGGTGTAACGGGCGTTGCCTGGGCAACACTTATTGCACAAGGAATTTCGGTTGTATTATCATTCATAGTGCTTGTGTGGGAGTTTAAAAAGCTCAACATAGGTCGTGCAAAATTTTTTGAAAAGAGTGAGCTTTTGCCTATGGCAAAAATTGCTTTTCCGTCAATTATTCAGCAGTCAACGGTATCAATCGGAATGATGCTTGTGCAGTCGGTGGTAAACGGCTTCGGTTCGGAGGCTCTCGCAGGATATTCTGCCGCAATAAGAGTGGAATCGCTTTGCATAGTTCCTTTTAACAGTATAAACAATGCTGTGTCTTCGTACACTGCGCAAAATTTGGGTGCAAAGAATGAAAAGCGTGTTGTAGAGGGTTACCATGCCGCAAACATTCTTGTGGCAGCATTTTCTATTTTACTTATTCTGCTTATAGAACCTTTTAACAGTTTGATTGTATCAATGTTTCTCGGTGATGACGGCACAATAACCGCAATGAATACGGGTTGCGGATACCTTAGCTTTATGGGGTGGTTCTTCTGCTTTATCGGATTTAAAATGGCGGTTGACGGACTTTTGCGAGGTGCGGGCGATATGAAAATGTTTACAGTCGCAAATTTTGTGAATCTGTTTATCCGAGTATTTGTTGCAATGGCATTTGCACCGATTTTCGGCTTGCAAATGGTATGGATTGCAGTGCCGATCGGTTGGTTTTCAAATTGGATTATATCGTTTTTGGAGTATCGGACAGGCAAGTGGAAAAGGAT
>ENA-UEQS01001738-UEQS01001738.1-human-gut-metagenome-genome-assembly--contig:-NODE-1738-length-13164-cov-4.123558_pt1 | contig 13164 bp, 8 predicted proteins | sample MGYA00242953_ERZ507953 | MGnify/ENA primary metagenome ERZ507953 (study PRJEB26167, sample SAMN06115474) | human gut metagenome | host: Homo sapiens | place: China:Jiangsu | collected 2016-07-06...
CCCCATCCCCATAAAGCCGTTCCAGATATTCTGTGCGAAAGTAATAACCGTAAGCTCCGCCGATGCCATGCCGATAAATCCGGCAAGGAATATTCCTGCAGTGAGTACGAGGAATACATTTGCCCCAAGGAGCGCCAGTCCAAGAACGGCAATATAAGGAAATACTTTAAGCAGGCTGTAATCAAGCTCCTGCAAATCAGCTGCCGCTGACGGCTGGCCGATAACAAGGAGAAGAAAAATCGTGAGAACTGCCGCCGGAAGGGCAATTCTGAAGTTCATTTTAAATTTATCTTTCAATTCACAGCCCTGCGTCCGTGTCGCTGCAATCGTGGTATCATAAAGCATGGATAAATTATCTCCGAACATAGCGCCGCCCACACAGGCTGCCACCATGAGCGCTTCAGAAATTCCGCTCTTCACGGAAATTCCCGCTGCAATGGGTACGATGGCCGCAATGGTTCCCATAGAAGTCCCCGTGGCCGTCCCCATAAACGCAGAAATAATGAAAATGCCTGCCGTCAGGTATTGGGCAGGAACAAAACTGATCCCCAGATTTACTGTCGCGTCACGGCCGCCCATAGCGGCTGCCACGGCGGAAAATGCACCGGCAAGGATGTAGATCATGAGCATGGTCATGACATTTTCGTTGCCCGCGCCTCGTGAGAAAATGCCGAATTTTACCTGGAGCGTTTCATCTCCCATAAAGAAAGCGGAAAGAACCGCAATAAACATGGCTGTCACCGACGGAAACTGGTAAAATGCCATTTCCACGCCATGAATCTGAAAATAAATCCCCGCACCGAGATAAATGACGATAAAAATCAAAAGAGGCAGAAGGGAGAGCGCTCCTTCCTTTTTGTGCCAATACCCCATCCGAAAATCCCCCTTTACGTTTTCACCCATTATAACAAGATTTACCCTAAAATAAAAACAGCTTGAAGCCTTTCGCCCAAAGCTGCATCGATAACAAAATATTTCTTTCGGTCTGCTACAGCAGCACCATTTTCAATCCGATGGAGATGAGAATAATTCCGCCGAGGACAGCAGCTTTATCCGCCAGCCTCACTCCGAATTTCCTGCCGATCATTACCCCGGCCACACAAACCGCAAATGTTACTGCCGCAATAATGAGAGCACAGACAAATGCGGCCGCCAAGTCCATTTGCTCATTGGTAAACCCTACGGAAAGCGCATCGATGGAAGTCGCTACGCCTTGCAGCAAAAGCGCTTTTTTCCCCACGCCGGCCCGGATATGTCCCGCATCACCGGAAAATCCTTCTTTCACCATGCTTACGCCGATAAAGCAAAGAAGAAAACAGGCAATCCATGGGATATAGGACGCAAAGAATTGGAATACCTCCACAATGATATGCACACAGATCCATCCCGCCATAGGCATAAGCCACTGGAAAAATGCAAAAATGCCCGCCATAAAACTGATTTTTTTCCATCCCATGCCCGGTTCATGAAAACCGTTCGCCAGAGAAACAGAAAAAGCATCCATCGCAAGACCGGCACCGAGGAGCACGCTGCTCAGCAGAAATACAAAGTCCATATTTTCTCTCTTTCGGAAAATAAAAAACCGGAACGCTATGCCCGGTAAATTTCCTAATCAGAGATCCCGCGCATAGCTTTTGCTAAACACGTGAGTCTCGCATTTTAAAGTAGAGCCAGACCATAAGGTCAGCATGTTGACTTACTGCACAGGATGCTTGCTACTCCCCCACTTATTGAGAATAATATCACCAAGCCTGCTGTCTGTCAAGTAAAATAATCAGTATTCATCGCGTTTCCAATACTTGAAATATATTATCATTTAGAAATTTTTATTTCGCTTCATCTAAATATCTTTTTAGCTCTGCCGTTATTGTGCGCAGTCCTCTGACACCCGGTACGCCCCGCTTTCTCATCTCAGAAAGGGGACAGAATGACCGGTCATAGGTTTTATTCCGCCTGATACGCATACAGTACCGTTCCCGTTTCTTATCTTCTTTTCGGCAGGGAATATCGACTTCCACCGCTTCACATCGGTACAGGATAGCAGAATAAGGCGCCGCCATATACATGTACACCGTGTCTCCCTTCTCGATATGTCCTGCCTGCTTCCATTCCACAACATCCGTCTTCCGGAATGCGGAAATGATGTCATAGTAATACGGATTGGCAGGTATGATCCATGTATAGGGCGCGGTGTGCTGTTTTGACCCGCTCTTCTTTTTCTGCGTCAATCGGTAACTTTCATACAGAAATTCCATAATCTGACCATCCGGCAGTGTATCGTCCAGAATCAGACTCACCCAGCTCTTTTTATTCATATGCCAGGCGGGATAAATACCTTCCGTTCCGCAGAACTTTTTTCCCTTTTCCGGCGGAATTTTCACATTGATCACTTCTATGACCGCCCCGTCTTTTCTACCATCCAATTTATTTTTCGGAATTGCCACAATGATTCCGTACCATTTTTTATTTTCATGATTTCTGAATACGCCATATCCGGGATATTTTTTCCACGGAAAATCCGGACGGTCGCCGTACCGCATCCTAATCATCTCCGCAATCCGCTCCGACTGGTCAAAAAGAAAAAGTCTGTCAGTAAAACATCCGGCGCCTATCGTTTCCAATATTTCCACATAACGGGCCCTGACCGTATTCACAAAGGCCCCCGTCTGATACGCCACATGGACGGGAAGATACTCCTCTCCCGCCGCCGTATCGAAAACGCGTCCGAAAACGTTCCCTTCAAGGCTGATAGAAATGTCCGCCCTGAAATCTCCATCCATAAATAATTGGGAATAATGGTACCCTTCTTTGTCCTTATGAAAACCGAACTCCGCCAGTTTCTCGAAATCCGGTTTTTTCCTTTCAAATACTTTTGCTTCCAACCTCATATTCTTCTCCTTAAAAATCCGTCTCCTGTAATTACACGCCGCAGAGCCGTCCGTAAAAAAGAGATTCCCGAAAGAATCTCCTGATCACACTATTCCCTTTTCGCCGGTTTAATCCCTTTCTCATAACCGGAGAAATCTTCCTTTATCCATGCCAAAAACTCTTTACATTCCGCCTTGAACGCAGGAGAAGGTTTCAATGCCAGGGCGCATCGGAACTCTTTTTCCGCACGCCGGCTTAAATTCTCCGCTTTTTTTACATCTTCCTCCTGCTCCGCACAGTAATACAGGGCAAACCCGAGCCGGTAATGCCATTCATAGTTTTCCCTATTCCGATTTATGCGTTCTTCCAGAATTTCCAGCGCCTTTTCATACTGCTCCGTATTATTATAAGCCACGGCCAGCTCACCCATCAGGAGATCTGTCTTTTCTTCTTCGGGAAGAGAGGTAATGGCCTTTATGACTTTCTGCGGTTCGTCATCTATATACCATTCTGCAATCTGTTCCAGAAACGGCCGATTCTTATCAAAATAAGCCTCCTCTTCCGGTGTATCCTCCTACTCCGCTTCACAGCAGATATACTACATGACCCTACGGCAGAGATTTCCCGCCCTGTCGTAACCGAAGTACACGGGATAGCAGCCATCTCCGAATCCGCTCTGTATCATGGGAAGCCGGTATGAAGTCCCCGGTATCGTGAAATTGATCCAGTCGCCCCCTTCTCTCTGGAACCGGGGCGCTGCTTCATAGCTCTTTGCAAATATATCTGCAAAGAAATCATCATATATATTTCCTTCCGGATTCTTTTCATACCAGTCACTTTCAAATTTGCAATAAGCGTCCCTTACTTTGACATCTGCCACAGTCGCCAGCCCTGCATCGACAGCGAATCCGATATAATCAAAATTTTTCCAATCAGACAAATCTTCTGTACCGGTCAGCGCCAATTCATAGTAAGCCGCTTCTTCCTCAGCGAAACGGATCCGTGTGGCAATGTAGCGGAAATTTCCTTCTTCCATTTCTGCCGCCAGTGTTTCCAGCATGAACGTTCCGACAGGAACTTTCTCCCTGTACGGCACAGTGTTTTTATCCAGATACACAAGAGGGTCGCATACAATGATCTTCCCTGTAGGGAAAGTTACGGTTCCCATGGAAAATAAAAACAGTTTCTTACCCTGAAACTCACTTTTTGCAAACAACTCTTCATAATCGACAGCAGGCGCCAGCATTCCTTCCTTCTTTAATTTTTCATATGCTTTTACCCATTTTTCTTCATCCGACATCCCTATCCCGCCTTTCCGATATCATCTTTATTATATGATTTAATTCTATCATTCTCTTTTCTCGAATGTCCACGCCCGCAAAAAAGAGCCTCCCGAAGGAGACCCTTTTCATCAAAAGTAAGAACTATCCCTTAAAATATTTCACGCCTGCTTCTAGCAAAGGTTGAAATTTATTGCCGCAAATATTTTTTGCGATATTCGTGCCGTTTCTTTCCGTATGCCCCATCTTGCCCAAAACTCTGCCGTCAGGACTGGTAATCCCTTCAATAGACCAGTTTGACCCGTTCAGGTTGTACCGGCTGTCATAAGTCGGATGTCCTTCACGATCTGTATAGAGTGTCGCTACCTGTCCATTGGCAATAAGCGTTTTAATCTGCTCATCAGACGCAATGAAGCGCCCTTCCCCATGGCTTACGGGAATACTGTGCAGATCCCCCGGACGGCACAAAGACAGCCATGGAGATTTTGTAGAAACCACTTTTGTCGTTACATAATGGGACAGATGGCGTCCGATGGTATTGAATGTCAGCGTTGGAGCCTCTTCTGTCAACGGCTTAAATTCACCGTACGGAACGAGCCCCAGTTTGATCAAAGCCTGGAATCCGTTGCAGATACCGAGAACCAATCCGTCTCTTATATGGAGAAGCTCTTCCATAGCCTCCATGAGTTTTGCGTTGCGGAATACGGCCGCAATAAACTTGCCGCTTCCATCCGGTTCATCCCCTGCGGAAAAGCCGCCGGGAAACATGACAATCTGTGATCTGGAAATACGTCTTGCCATTTCTTCCACGGATTCTTTCAGTTCCGCCGCATCTCTGTTTCTCATGATGAAGATGTCTGTATCAGCGCCTGCCCGTTCAAAGGCTCTCGCACTGTCCACTTCGCAGTTGGTACCCGGCATCGTGGGAATAAATACTTTCGGTCTTGTGATGGCGGTTTTCACGGCAAAGCGGAATTTCGGTTCCGTTTCGGCGATGACCGGAATAGTTCCCGTAAGATTTTCCGCACGCCTTGGGAAAATAGGATCCAAAGTCTTCTCATACGCACAAAGAAGGTCTTCCAGAGAAATTTCCGTATCCGCTATTTTCATCACATCTCCGCCGATTGTGCCGAGAATTCTCGTGTGCGGCTGCTTTGCGTACTCTTCCGCCAATTCCGGCGCAGTTTCCACAATGATCGCCCCATAGAAGTTCCCAAAATACTTCGGCAGAGGCAAATTCCCCGTCGTGAAGTCCACCCCCAGCTTATTGCCGAAAGCCATCTCCGCGGCAGTCACAGCGACACCGCCGTGTCCTACCGCTTTCATGGCCGCAATATTTCCTTTCTTCACTTCCTGATACAGGAAATCGGCATGCAGTTTAAATACGTCAAGGTTCGGCATTCCTGTCTCATCTTTGGGCATCCCGAAAAGCATGAGGGTATTTCCTTCCTGTTTCAACTCCTGGCTGACCGCTTCAGAAGCCTTTCCGGGAGCAACAGCAAAGGAAACAAGCGTCGGCGGTACATGGAGATCATTAAACGTACCGCTCATGGAATCTTTGCCCCCGATGGCACCGAGACCGAGAGCCGCCTGCATATGGAATGCACCAAGAAGAGCAGCAGCAGGTTTTCCCCAGCTTGTCCTGTCTGTCAGTTTTTCAAAATATTCCTGGAGCGTGAGATATGCCCTGCGCCAATCCGCCCCCATCGCCACGAGGCGTGTCACGGAAAGAAGAACCGCATATACGGCGCCATGGAAAGGGCTCCATTCCGCCAGATCCGGATCAAAGCCGTGTGCCATGAAGCTTGCGCTGTCCGTCTGGCCCCGGCGTACAGGAAATTTAGCCGCCATTCCGTCAGCGGGCGTCTTCTGGTACCTGCCTCCAAAAGGCATAAGAACCGTCCCCGCTCCGACAGTAGAATCAAAACGTTCCACAAGTCCCTGCTGGGACGCATTATTCAAGTCACCCATGGCTTCTAACCACATCGCACGGATATCTTTGATTTCAGGACGGACAAAAAAGCCTTCTTCATCCGGTTGGGTAATATATACATCTTTTCTTTGGGACGCCCCGTTTGTATTAAGGAAGGCACGGGAAATATCGACGATCTTATCGCCCCGCCAGGTCATCACAAGACGCCCCGTATCATTCACATCGGCAATGACTGTCGCTTCCAGATTTTCTTCCGCCGCATAGGAAATAAAACGATCGGCGTCTTCTTTCCTGACAACCACCGCCATCCTTTCCTGCGATTCGGAAATCGCCAGTTCCGTACCGTCAAGGCCTTCATATTTCTTCGGCACACTGTCCAAGTTGATGGAGAGTCCCTCTGTCAGTTCGCCAACAGCAACAGAAACGCCGCCGGCGCCAAAGTCGTTGCACCGCTTGATCAGACGTGTCACTTCGCCTCGGCGGAAGAGACACTGGATTTTTCTCTCCGTCAGCGGATTACCTTTCTGCACTTCCGCACCGCAGGTTTCGATAGATTCCGTATTCAATTCTTTAGAAGATCCTGTCGCGCCGCCCATGCCGTCACGGCCTGTCCGTCCGCCTACGAGGATAACCACATCACCGGCTTCTGGTCTTTCACGAATGACATGGCTTTCCGGAGCCCCTGCTATAACAGCGCCGATTTCCATGCGTTTTGCCATGAATCCGGGGTGATAATACTCTTTCACTTCACCTGTAGCAAGGCCGATCTGATTTCCGTAAGAGCTATACCCTTTCGCCGCTTCCACAACGATTTTCTTCTGCGGTAATTTGCCCGTAAGTGTTTCGGAAAGCGGTGTGTGCGGATCCGCAGCGCCAGTGACACGCATCGCCTGGTATACATAAGAACGTCCGGACAGCGGGTCTCTGATGCAGCCGCCGAGACAGGTCGCCGCACCGCCGAAAGGTTCGATTTCCGTAGGATGGTTATGCGTTTCATTCTTAAAGAGAAGGAGCCAGTCTTCTTCTCCATCGACAGTGTCAATCGTCACTTTGATTGTACACGCATTGATTTCTTCGGAAGAGTCCAGATTTTCCAGGCGGCCTTCTTTGCGAAGCGCCTTCACGGCCACCGTCGCCATATCCATAAGTGTCACAGGACGGCCGGTCTTTTCTCCGTAAATTCGGAGGCGGACATCTGCGTACTCATTCCATGCCTCTTTGATCGGTTTGGTGAAAATGCCGTCTTCAATTCCTACTTCGGTAAGTTCCGTGGAAAACGTGGTATGACGGCAGTGATCGGACCAGTAAGTGTCAAGTACACGAATCTCAGTGACTGTCGGATCGCGCTTTTCTTCCGTCCTGAAATATTCACGAATCATAGCCAGATCATCATGGCTCATGGCAAGTCCCATGTCTTTAATCAGTCTGTCGATCCCGGCATCATCCAATTCACGGACACCCTTTACAACCGCCACAGGCTTCGGCTCTTCAACCGGCAGATCCAGGGTTTCCGCTTCTTCCAGAGATGCTTCCCTTGATTCCACAGGATTTACGAGAAATTTCAAAATTTTTTCCCGATCTCCGTCTGTAAAATCACCATGGAAAACATACACCAAAGCACACCGTACACGGGCACCGTCACGGCCTGTAACAATAGCAAGGCACTGTTCTGCCGAGTCCGCCCGCTGATCATACTGGCCGGGAAGGAATTCCACGGCAATCACCATATCCCCTTTCGGTAATTCCGCCTGCACGGAGTCTACCGGCGGTTCGGAGAAAACGGTCGCCACAGCCTTTTCATAATCGTCACCACTCAGATGATCCACATCATAACGGTGGTAAATGGCCGTTTCATGAATCCTTTCACCAAGAATTTCTTTCAGCTGGGCAGTCAGACTTTCTTCTCCCTGACGGAAGTTTTCTTTCTTTCTCACGTAAAGCCGTCTAATGTCAGACAAAGTGCACACCTTCTCTTTCATATATTTTCCAAATGACAGAACGGAAATAAATGGAACAAACCTGTTTATACACACTTATATTACCACAAAGCTTTCCCCGCCGTCCTCATGTTTCCCCGCATGCGCCTTTTATTTCCGCAGAGACATATTTCTCTTCTGTATCTAAAGGAAAAGATAGTTCTGTCCAACAAAAAAGCACCCGCCGGGGATGACGGACACCTTTGCATGTCTTATTGCGGGAAGCATTTCATCTCTACACGGAAATGAGATAATAAAGAGCAGTATACAGGCGGCTTTGCCCTTTCTTTCCATACTGATACTGCTTTACCGCCTCAGTGAAATTCATTCAAAAAACGCATCCCTATTTTTTTATATATGGAAAAACCAATCCCATCCATCCGTCATCCGGCAGGGAATCCCCCGGGACTCCATCAATTGAAAAAACTCTTTCAATTTTTCCTCGGCACTTTCATAATTGTAATACTTAAATCCCTCTCCCCAGATTATCATGCCTGTCTTCCTGCCGTTTTTTCGATACAGACGAATAAAGTACTTGGCGCCCCCACTCAGCGGGCGGCGGTACAGTAGTACTTTCCTTGCTTCCACCCGTTCTATATCGGACAGGGGACAAGAAGTTTCAAACACATTATGGATATACAGTATCTCATTTTCTATATGATAAGCGGTAAACGCTGTCCCCTGCCAGATATGGCGGAGCAGACGCCAGCCGTAAAAGGCAAGTACAAACAAGATGCCAAGAAAAAATGCACTCTCTGCAAAGATTACAAATCCCACAAGCCACAAAAAAGGATCCATGATGTCCCTTTCCTTTCTCAAATCCGTTCTGATACCGGTATCCCATTCCGGCTATGTTCTTTTGCAGAAAATATATCCTCCGCTTGCGGGACTGATTTCTTTCCCTGATCTGTTTATCCAAGAAAATCCCTGACCCCTGCTGCATAAAATGAAGTTTTCCCATATCCAATTTATACTATGTCTTGTTTTTCACATGTTCCCATGCTGTATGAAGAAAACTCCGCAAAAAAATCTTTTTCACTACCAAATGCAGAATAAAGAACATGGCCGGAAGCGACAGGGATGAAGCAAACAGCCTGACTCCATAACCGCTATACAAATCGGGCATCCCTGCCGCAGAATCTACAATATATCGCAGCAGAGGGAAATACACTCCTACAAACCATTTCCACGCCGCAGGAAGGGCAAGCAGCAGAATCCCCGCCAGCAGGATCAATACAACAAGAACAAGTATCCTGATCTTCCATACTACTTCATCATAAATACGTGCTTTTTCTCCTTCTGTAAGCTCCTGCAATTCCGGCATGATCTGCTCCCACTGGCGAAATGTTTTTTCCCACCCTGTTCCCAAATGAACCAGATTCCGCGACTGTCTGCGCCGCACCCACAGCCCCAGAAAGAGACTCATTACCCCCAGAAGAAAAGGCAGCCCCGCATAAAGCAGAAGATAACTGGGAGGAAATGATACCTCTGCTGCAGACAGCACGGTCAGTCCTATCACCGGCAAGATGATGAGCAGTATCCCCATGAGCAGAAAAGGAAGCATGAAATAGTTAGAATACATCTGCCTCGTAAGACGCCACCCTTTCCCATACCCCATTGGCTCTGGGGACTGGATTCCACGGTCTTCCGCCATCTGCACACGAACGATATATTCCGTTCCAAAAAGGCCCTTTCCCGTTACACATTGGTATTTTGAACCGATATGATCAACAAACAGCCTCTGTCGCCACGCATCCGCCACATAGGGCCCGCTTTCCTTAAACCAGAAAAAATGCATATTTACATGACGGTAATGTCTGCCCCTCATCCTCCGCGTCTGATAATCACGGAGCGTAACAATTTCGCTTTCTTTCCCATGGATACAAAACGGATCTACCCAATGGAGAAGGATATCACGCATGCAGAACACGGAAAGGAAAGCACACACGGCCATCAGCCACAATGACTCCATTCCAAACAGGAAGCGGCAGAAAAGTACAACCGGAACTGCCAGCAGTATACTGGCGAAAAACAGCTTCCTCCGATCATATTCCAGATCTGTAGAAAAAAATGACGTAACATACCGCGGAGCAACTTTACGGCCAAAATACGGTCTATGGCTGGCCAGGTTCAATACGCCCAGCAGACAGATGATGCCTCCCGCTGTGCCTGCTCCCGTATCCATGGCAATGACAGTACCGCCTATTAGAAAAGAGATGACGGAAAAGATCTTCCCGCCCGGCCCTTCGATGACATACCGGCAGGTAAGACAGAAAAAGCAAAAATACATAGTCAGCACAAGCCAGGATGTCATAGGCATACAATCTCTCAATGCAGCCATCATAAGACAGCCCCCTTTGTCCTATATTCTATAAAAACCATCATAACTTCTATATCATATGATATGCGCCGGCCTCCGTCAAAGATGCGGGAAAGTTTTCAAAGAAAGCAGGTGTATACGAAGCGAATGGGAATGGAGAATCCCATAACGCCACAGTCCGTAATCCGTCTTCCGCTTTCCTAAAACCGTACTTGTTCCAGTTATCATAAAAAAACCGGCCCCTTTACGGAAGCCGATTCTTTGCATGTTCTTCAATTATCCGAGAAAACCTCTCGTATTCTGCGCTTCTACCACACGCTGGAGCGCAAGCATATACGCGGCAAGACGATAAGTGACTTTATATTTTTCTTTCAGTGCCAGTACATCTTCATAGCCCTGGCGCATTTTAATTTTCAGCCGTTCATTGTATTCGTCTTCTGTCCAGTAGTAACCGGTGCGGTTCTGTACCCATTCAAAGTAAGAACCGACCACACCGCCTACATTGGACATGACATCAGGCAGCACTTCGATGCCTTTCTTTTCAAAACAGATATCCGCTTCTTCGGTGGTCGGGCCGTTAGCGCCTTCCAGTACCAGTTTTGCTTTCACCAGTTCCATTGTCTTTTCATTAAGCTGGTTTTCCATCGCCGCCATAAAGAGCACATCCACATCCTGAGAGAAAAGATCCATATCCGGAATGATGGTTGCCCCCGCTTCGGTATAGCCTTTCAGGGATCTGCCGTGGGAATTTGCGTATACATACATCGCTTCGATATCAAGACCGTTCGGGTTGTACCAGGTACCGTTAATATCGCCGACACAGACCACTTTCACCCCCTGCCGGTGGATCAGGAGGGCCCCGACAGAGCCTACATTGCCGAATCCCTGTACGGCCATGGTGAGTCCGTCCATTTTTTTATGATTCTTTTCGCACCAGGTCTCCAGTGTAAAGAGAAGTCCTCGTCCGGTCGCTTCATTTCTGCCGAGAGAGCCGCCAGTCGCCAGCGGTTTGCCGGTAACGACCCCCGGTTCCCATTTACCCGAAAGGGCGGCGTATTCATCAGCAATCCATGCCATGATCTGACCGTTTGTATTTACATCAGGCGCCGGCACATCTTTGTCAGGTCCGATAATCGGGAAAATTTTACGCACATAGCCGCGTGCCAGACGCTGGAGTTCGCGTTGGGACAGTTTATGGGGATCTACCTTGATACCGCCTTTAGCGCCGCCGTAAGGAATATTTCCGATCGCGTTCTTTATGGTCATCCATGCGGCAAGAGCTTTTACTTCATTCTCGTCAGAAGCGGGATGGAAGCGGATACCGCCTTTTGCCGCGCCGCGGGCCGTATTGTGCTGTACACGGTACCCCGAAAACACTTCCACATGGCCGTCATCCATGCTGATCGGAATGCTCACGGTCAGTTCCCTTTCCGGATAACGCACAAATTCATAGTCATTCTTTTTGTAACCTAAAACTTCGGCTGCCTTGTCCAAAACATGGAGCATATTTTCATAAGGATTGTAGTTTGCCATTTCATCACCTCAAAGATAAAAATAAAATGAACATCTTAGATAAATATACCACTTTGCTTTCAGGATTACACTTAAATCGTCACATTATACCTTATTTGTATAATATAAATGTTTATGATGACAGAAAGTCAATCAGACATTCCCGCATGGGTTTCATGAGCCGAGCCGAACCCGCCAGTAGGGAATGCCATCCTCCGTCTCTACCCGTTCCAGTCCTTCGAAAAAACAATGATCGCCCAAATCTTTCCCTGCCAGCTGGTTGTGCACTTTCATCAAAAACTCCCCGCTCGTGAAACAGCTTCCGTTATTTGCGGACAGCAGGGCTTCTATATCCGTCTGAAACAGGCCGTCTATCCGATTCTCCTCATCCAAATCAGATTCATCAACCACCATTTCATTGGCAAGCAGTTCTTCTTTTCCGGAAAGAAACGCTTCATAGACAATATAGACTTTTCCCGCTTTCACAGCGGTTTCCTCCGGTTTCCAGTTCTTGCGGTTGTCTTCTATATAATTTTTCACATCTTCAGAAAAGGTAGCCGGTGATGTATATGATTTTTCATCAAAGGCCCAATAAATATAATTCAGCAGTTCTCCCTCTTCACGAAATTTATGAAGGAATGTATCTGCTCCATCTTGTCCGCTTGCAGGCGTATGAGCCGGCTCCCCGCCATTTCCTTTATCCGGTGTATCTTTAAGTGTGTACAGCTTTTCCCAACCGGAGGTATCAGGAATGATATTCCGGTTTCTGTAATTTTGCAACGCATACAGTACCTGCTCCCCAGTCTGCCTCGCTTTTCCGTAAATAACGCTCCCGTCTTCTTCCGCCTTGCTGATTTCCAGAGTAAACAGATTCCCCTCATCATGAGCGGTCTGCATGAAAAGGCTGCCCATGACGGGCGCAGGCGGTGTCAGGATCAGATACTGCACATCATCTTTTTGCAGAAGTTCCATTGTTTTTTTGATGTCATCCGAGGCAAACTGTACAGTCGTATTCACATCCGTTTCCAGGCGCCACCGTTGTGATAATTTCCCCGCTTCCCTCCTCAACAGCGGCTTCTTCAGAAAATAAACGACGGCAAGCGCTGGAACCACGATCGGCAAAACAAGGGGAAGCACATAAGGAAGGCTCATAACGGCCGCTCCCTTCCGCTTTGCTATGGAATGCACGTTTTTATGGCCAGAGTTGTGCCCCAACACTGAGCGTAGCGAGAGATAAAACGCAGGCTCAAGCCCGGCGTTAGAGGGCTTGTGGGT
>ENA-UEQS01001742-UEQS01001742.1-human-gut-metagenome-genome-assembly--contig:-NODE-1742-length-13141-cov-25.925980_pt1 | contig 13141 bp, 8 predicted proteins | sample MGYA00242953_ERZ507953 | MGnify/ENA primary metagenome ERZ507953 (study PRJEB26167, sample SAMN06115474) | human gut metagenome | host: Homo sapiens | place: China:Jiangsu | collected 2016-07-06...
GAATCGCTTGAACCTGGGAGGCGGAGGGTGCGGTGAGCCGAGATCGCGCCATTGCCCTCTAGCCTGGGCAACAAGAGTGAAACTCTGTCTCAAAAAAAAAAGAAGAAGAAGAAGAAGAAGAAGAAAAAGATTAAGATTACAAATAGGTTATACTAACTTTTTGAAAAATGAAGCCGTCATCTCTTCATGAAATTCTGATCATCAGGGATGAAATTATTTTTATGCAGAAAAAACGGATATAAAACTAATAAAGAATCTGAAATATACACCACAAAGACCAAGATGTATCAAGAAAGGGAAAGAAAGACCATTTGTAAATTTCAAATTTACACGAAATAGAGATTAAAACGAATTAAATTAATAGCTCAAAAAGACTATATATAAAAAAGGATCAATTATCTCAATTCCACATTTCAAATTAACACTATTAGTATCTCACTATTTCAGGAGCAACCAGAAGAAAATTTGTACCTAAAAAAAACTTTTATCTCTTTGTTTAAAAGCAAAGACATGTTTCTCTCTAACCAATGAATCGTTCCTTTAAAAGCAACAGAAGCTTCCTTTAAAAGGAACGGTGTTCAATTCTGCCAATAATTATACATATTTACTTATTTATATTCAAATTTATATAGTTATTTCTGCATATTCTTACAATACCTTATACATTATTTATTTTATTAGGACGAAGTTTAGATACTAATATTTTGTTTTAATCTTAAAAACAGAACATGCGAGAATAAATCCAACATATCAGTAAATAGCTTTATGTTAGAATAGCTATCAAATTTACATCATTCTTATGAGACACCCCCGACTATGAGAATGAAAAATCTGTGTTAATCCGTGTAATCTGTGATGAAAAGTCACTATCTTTGCACATTACAAAGCTGAAAACAACAAAAATCACACTATATAATGGAAAAGAAATTCAAAAGAACCACCGTCACATCGGCACTTCCGTATGCGAACGGGCCTGTCCACATCGGTCACCTGGCGGGTGTATACGTACCGGCAGATATTTATGTGCGTTATCTGCGTCTGAAAAAAGAAGATGTATTATTCATCGGAGGTTCGGACGAACACGGAGTACCTATCACGATCCGTGCCAAAAAAGAAGGAATTACTCCGCAGGATGTAGTAGACCGTTACCATTCACTGATTAAAAAATCATTCGAAGAATTCGGTATCTCATTCGACGTGTATAGCCGCACCACTTCACCGACGCATCACCAACTGGCTTCGGATTTCTTCAAAACATTGTACAATAAAGGAGAATTCATCGAAAAAACGTCTGAACAATATTATGACGAGGAAGCAAAAACATTCCTTGCCGACCGTTATATCACTGGAGAATGTCCCCACTGCCATTCGGAAGGCGCTTACGGCGACCAATGCGAAAAGTGCGGAACCTCACTTTCTCCTACGGACCTTATCAATCCCAAAAGCGCCATCAGCGGCAGCAAACCGGTGATGAAAGAAACCAAGCACTGGTATCTTCCTCTCGACAAACACGAAGCATGGCTGCGCAAATGGATTCTGGAAGACCACAAAGAATGGCGTCCCAATGTATACGGCCAATGCAAAAGCTGGCTCGACATGGGGTTGCAGCCACGTGCCGTGAGCCGTGACCTCGACTGGGGAATCCCCGTTCCCGTAGAAGGAGCAGAAGGGAAAGTGCTCTACGTATGGTTTGACGCACCTATCGGCTACATCTCCAACACCAAAGAACTTCTCCCCGACAGCTGGGAAACTTGGTGGAAAGATCCCGAGACCCGCCTGATTCATTTCATCGGGAAAGACAACATCGTGTTCCACTGCATTGTATTCCCTGCCATGCTGAAAGCAGAAGGCAGCTATATCCTGCCGGACAACGTGCCAAGCAACGAATTCCTCAACCTCGAAGGAGACAAAATCTCCACTTCCCGCAACTGGGCCGTATGGTTGCACGAATATCTGGCTGACTTCCCGGGCAAACAGGACGTACTCCGCTACGTACTGACCGCCAACGCACCGGAAACGAAAGATAACGACTTCACCTGGAAAGACTTCCAGGCACGCAATAACAACGAACTGGTAGCCGTATACGGTAACTTCGTAAACCGCGCAATGGTATTGACCCAAAAATACTTCGACGGACGCGTACCTGCACAAGGTGAATTGACCGACTACGACAAGGAAACGCTGAAAGAATTTGCAGACGTAAAAGCGGAAGTGGAAAAACTGCTCGACGTATTCAAATTCCGCGACGCACAGAAAGAAGCCATGAACCTGGCACGTATCGGCAACAAATACCTGGCCGACACCGAACCGTGGAAACTGGCTAAGACAGATATGGAACGTGTAGGAACCATCCTCAACATTTCCCTGCAACTGGTTGCCAACCTTGCCATCGCCTTCGACCCATTCTTGCCGTTCAGCTCGGAAAAACTCCGCAAAATGCTGAACATGGATACTTTCGAATGGTCTGAACTGGGAAAAGATAACCTGCTTCCTGTAGGCCATCAGTTAAACAAACCGGAGTTATTGTTCGAGAAGATCGAAGACGCTACTATCGAAGCACAGGTACAAAAGCTGCTCGATACAAAGAAGGCAAACGAAGAAGCCAACTACAAAGCTAATCCTATCCGCCCAAACATCGAATTCGACGACTTCACGAAACTGGATATCCGTGTAGGTACCATTCTCGAATGTCAAAAAGTTCCGAAAGCGGATAAATTGCTGCAATTCAAAATCGATGACGGACTGGAAACACGTACCATCGTATCAGGTATTGCCAAGCATTATCAACCGGAAGAGCTGGTAGGCAAACAAGTTTGCTTCATCGCTAATCTTGCTCCGCGCAAACTGAAAGGTATCGTCAGCGAAGGCATGATTCTAAGTGCCGAAAACAACGACGGCAGTCTGGCAGTTATTATGCCGGGACGTGAGGTGAAGCCGGGCAGCGAAGTAAAATAATAAAACTAGAATAGGGAATACATGAAAAGCTATCATCACGCATAGCCTTTTCATGTATTCTTTGCAAATAACATGAGCGAGAATCAGTCACTAAAAGAAAAGACGGCCAAAGGACTATTTTGGGGAGGATTCAGCAACGGCATACAGCAGTTGTTAAATCTGCTTTTCGGAATATTCCTCGCGCGGTTGCTCACTCCGTCAGATTATGGAATGGTGGGAATGTTGGCCATCTTCTCCCTCATTGCCAGTTCGATACAGGAAAGTGGTTTCACAGCTGCCCTTGTTAATAAGAAAGAAGTGACGCACAATGATTACAATGCCGTATTCTGGTTCAACGCGGCCATCAGTCTGTCGCTGTACCTGCTGTTATTCCTCTGTGCACCGCTTATCGCTGACTTTTACGATACTCCCGAACTGACACCACTGGCACGTTATTCTTTTATCGGCTTCTTCATTGCCAGTCTGGGAATATCCCACAGTGCCTATCTCCTGCGTAATCTGATGGTCAAACAGCGGGCATTGTCTTCGGTTATCGGACTCACCGTGTCCGGAATCACCGGAGTCACTCTTGCCTACTTTGGTTTCTCTTATTGGGGAATTGCTACGCAAAGCATCGTTTACGTAACCATCAACACAGCCTGTTACTGGTATTTCACCCGTTGGCGACCGAGCTTGCAGTTCAACTTCACCCCGATTAAGGAAATGTTCGGATTCAGTGGGAAACTACTGGTTACCAATGTATTCAATCACATCAATAACAATCTGTTTTCCGTGATACTGGGTAAATTCTACAGCGAAAAAGAAGTAGGATATTACAACCAAGCCAATAAATGGTGCGGCATGGGCCAACTCTTCATCTCCGGCATGATAAACGGAGTAGCGCAACCGGTACTCACCAAAGTGTCCGACGACCTTGAACGGCAAAAACGGGTATTTCGCAAAATGCTGCGTTTCACCGCTTTTGTCTCGTTTCCCGCCATGTTGGGATTGGGAATCGTATCGGAAGAGCTGATTATCATCACCATCACTGACAAGTGGTATTCCAGCATATTAATCATGCAAATACTGTGTATCAGCGGAGCCTTTGCTCCCATCGCATACCTCTATCAGCAGCTCATCATCAGCAAAGGGAAATCCCGCATCTATATGTGGAACACCATAGCGCTCGGCATAATTCTACTGTCAGGCGTTCTGTTAGTCCACTCACACGGTATCTATGCCATGCTCGCCGTCTATGTATCCACCAATATACTGTGGCTACTGACATGGCACTACTTTGTATGGCAGGAAATAGGATTGAAGCTTCGCCATGCCCTGATGGACATACTTCCTTATGCTGCCATTGCGGCTACGGTTATGGTAATCACCTATTACACCACCCGCTCCATCGAGAATATTTATCTCCGCCTGGCAAGCAAGATAGTGCTTGCTGCAGCACTCTACGTAGCAACCATGTGGGGCAGCCGATCGGTTACTTTTAAAGAAAGCATTCAATATTTCATCAAAAAGAAGACACATGAACCCAAATGACCTTGCCACCCGATACCATCTTCTGAATAGTTCTTTCAAAAAGACGATGATTTATCACATAGGTATAGATGCCGGTTTCTTCACCGAATATACCTATATGCTTCACGCAATGCTTTATTGCCTGCAACACAAAATACAGTTCAAGCTCTACTCCGACGACGCCAACTTCGGATGGGAAAAAGGTTGGGAAGATTGTTTCGCCCCCTTCTGCGAGCAAGTGCACGAACCGTTTCATCACACTTATAACACCCATCGCCTCCCCTCCTGGCAGGCATTGATGAAAGACAAAAAGCTGCCTAAGACGAAGTTACTGAAATGGAAACTGAAAGTAACCTGTAAGAACATCATCGGAAAAGCCCTTGCTTTCTTCACGTATGGCAAACCGGTCCGACTCAACTTCCAAGTGACGTTCAACCCCAACCAGCATTTCCATATCCCCGAACTGGGAATAGACGGTGACTACCTCCACACCTTCCAAAAGCTGACGGAAATCACCTGGAAACTCAACGACACCACCGCACAGGAATGTCTCCAATTTGCCGCCAGCCTGCAACTTCCGCCTCAATACGCAGGATGCCAAATACGCGGAGGAGACAAGATCACCGAAACCAACCTGCTTCCACCGGAACACTACATACGGCTTATTAAAGAAAAGACCGCCCTACGCGACGTCTTTGTATTAACGGACGATTACCGCCTTTTCGAACAAGTACAAACCCTTGCCCCGGACATACACTGGTACACCCTTTGCAGCCCCGACGAAAAAGGATATGTCAACAGCGCTTTCACGCAGACCACCAAAGAGCTGAAACAGAAACAAATGGCACGTTTCCTTTCCTCGATACAGATATTGATGGACGCCTCCGTCTTTATAGGAAGCATCACTACCGGCCCCAGCCTGTTCCTATTGAAGAAATTCTATCCGGACATCAATCCGGCAGACTGTCTGCTCAAGGACTTTCCGCAAGCATCCGTCCTTCCCATACCGGGACGCGGACAAGTGGCCACCGAATTTATGCAAGGAAACTTAAAGTTATAGTAACTTAGCAATATAATTACTACTTTTGTAGCACAACGTGCATTAACCATTTCCGATGAACAAGAAATATACAGCCGAAGAGCTTGATTTATTACATGCCGAACTCTACGACATATTGGGAGAAACCATCCGGGTGTGTCAGAAGCACAACATTCCCTATTTTGTGATTGGCGGCACGGCAATCGGTGCACTCTACGACCAGGCGATTCTCCCCTGGGATGATGATATTGACATAGGCATGACGCGGGAGAACTACAACAAATTTCTGAAAGTAGCTCCCGGGGAACTGGGTCCTTCCTACTTCCTTTCATGGATAGAGACAGACCCTCATACCCCGTATTATTTTGCCAAAGTCAAGAAAAACGACACCCTTTTTGTAGAAGAAATGTTCAAGAATGTCCCGATGCATCCGGGCATTTTTGTCGATATATTCCCATTCGACAAAATTCCCGACAACAAGCTGCTGCGAAGAATACAATCCGAAGCACTCGGCTTCCTCAAATGCTGCCTGATGGGAAAAGAGATATGGATGTGGAAACACTTCGGTACATGTGAAATAGAGAACCCCACGAACCGGGGAGCCTTCTCCTGCTTCCTGAACAGGGTAGTCGACCTGCTTTTCTCTAAAAAAGCAATCTACCGCATGCTGGTGTCAGTTCAAAGCTGTTTCAACTCACGAAACACCCGTTACTATAACAACGTAATGGCCACTGCCGACCACGTAACCGTAGAAAGCATCCGCCACCTGCAACCCGTGAAATTCGGTCCTCTCACAGTGACCGCCCCCGACGACCTGGAAGGATTTTTGCGTTACAACTATCCAACCCTGCATCGATTTACAGAAGAAGAGCAGGAAAAAGTGAACAACCACTATCCTGCCGCCCTGTCATTCAGTACAACCCCAAAACAAGAACTATGAATATGAAATCCGCTTTAGTAGACGTCCCGGTACTTATCCTGTTCTTCAACCGCCCGCAACAGTTGTCGCAAGTGTTCGAGCAAGTGAAGAAAGCGCGTCCGTCCCGCCTCTTCCTCTATCAGGACGGAGCACGAAACGAACGTGACCTGCCCGGAATAAAAGCCTGCCGTGAAATCGTATCACAGATAGACTGGGAATGTGAAGTAGAACGGCTTTATCAGGAAAAGAATTTCGGCTGCGACCCTTCGGAGTACATTTCGCAGAAATGGGCCTTTTCGAAAGTCGACAAGTGCATCGTATTGGAAGACGACGATGTGCCCGCCGTCTCCTTTTTCCAATTCTGCAAGGAGATGCTGGATAAATACGAATATGACACCCGCATCAGCATGATTGCCGGATTTAACCCCGAAGAAATCACCCAAGATATGCCCTATGACTATTTCTTTACCACCACCTTCTCTATCTGGGGATGGGCAAGCTGGAAACGGGTAGTCGACCAATGGGATGAGTTCTACAACTTCCTGGACGACTCCTTCAATATGCAACAACTGGAACAGCTTATCAAGGAACGCAAATTCCGGAGCGACTTTATCTACATGTGCCAGCGTCACCGGGAACAGCAGAAAGCCTTTTATGAAACGATCTTCCACGCCTCCATACTGTTCAACTCCGGGCTAAGCATCGTGCCTACCCGCAACATGATTAATAACTTGGGAGCAACGGCAGATTCCACCCATTTCGCCGGCTCGATTCATACCCTGCCCAAAGGTTACCGCCGCATCTTCACGATGAAGCGCTATGAGGTGGATTTTCCACTGAAACATCCCCGCTACGTCATCGAAAACGTTGCCTACAAAGAGAGCGTTTACCGCATCATGGGCTGGGATCATCCGTGGATCAAGATCGGACGTTCGTTCGAAGAACTGTTCCTCAACCTGAAATACGGCAATTTCTCCATCATTACGAAAGCTGTCAAAAACCGAATCAACAAATGGCTGAAAAGAAACAAGCACCACTAAATAAGTTGCTTACTATTTATTTTTACCATACCCGCCTCACACGGGAAAGCTACGAGGAATGGAAAGAATATAAATTCCCCGGACACATTTTATACGGACTTCCTTTACTGGAGAATTACGGAATACACTCCGTGATGCACAAATGCAAATATTTCTCCGGCCGTCTGAAACTCATGCTTTACGCCACCAAAGAGATTCTCTTCTGCAAGGAGAAATACGACGTCCTCTACGCCACCTCTTTCCGGGGTATAGAGCCCGTCATCTTCCTCCGTGCCCTGGGACTGTATCGCAAACCCATCGTGATCTGGCATCATACGGCAGTCGTGACCAATCCCAAACCGTGGCGCGAACAAATCTCCCGCCTTTTCTACAAAGGTATAGACCAAATGTTCCTGTTCAGTCGGAAACTGATTCAGGACTCGCAGAAAACCCGGAAAGCACCGTCCCACAAACTGAAACTCATCCATTGGGGACCGGATCTTCCTTTCTACGACCACCTGCTTGCAGAAATGCCCGACCGGAAGCCCGAAGGATTTATCTCCACCGGCAAAGAAAACCGGGACGTAGACACCTTGCTCCAGGCATTTGCCGCAACGAACGAGAAACTGGATTTGTACATTGCCGTCTCATGCGGTAACATCAACTATAAAAAGATCATCGACCCGTATGCATTGCCCGACTCCATTCGCATCCATTATACCGACGGAGTGATTCCCTACGAACTGGGGAAACTGGTGGCACGCAAAAGTTGCATCGTGATCTGCTGCCTGGACTTCCCCTATACCGTAGGACTGACCACGCTCGTGGAAGCATTCGCCCTCGGCATCCCCGTCATCTGTTCGCGCAACCCCAACTTCGAAATAGACATCGACAAGGAAGGAATAGGCATCACCGTAGAATATAACGACGTACAAGGCTGGATAGACGCTATCCGCTACATCGCCGACCACCCCGAAGAGGCACGGCGCATGGGAGAGAATGCCCGCAAACTGGCGGAAGAACGTTTCAACCTCGAAATCTTTTCACGCGAAATAGCAGAAAGCTTGCTGGAAATATCAAACATTTCCTCTAAAAACCGTACATTTGCATAAACTTTTGCCCATGAGAGTCCTGATTATAAATACATCTGAACGAATAGGAGGAGCAGCCATCGCAGCAAGCCGGTTGATGGAGTCACTGAAAAACAACGGCATCAAAGCCAAAATGCTGGTACGTGACAAACAGACCGACCAAATCAGTGTTGTCCGCTTAAAAAGTAACTGGTTGCAAGTGTGGAAGTTCATGTGGGAACGGATTGTGATCTGGAGTGCCAACCGTTTCCGGCGTTACCATTTGTTTGACGTAGACATCGCCAACACAGGTACAGACATCACCTCACTCCCGGAATTCCGCCAAGCCGACGTGATCCATCTGCATTGGATCAACCAGGGAATGCTCTCACTGAACGATATACGAAAGATACTGACCTCCGGCAAACCCGTAGTCTGGACCATGCACGATATGTGGCCATGCACCGGCATCTGCCATTACGCACGGGAGTGCAACAACTATCAGCAGGAATGTCACGACTGTCCGTACATCTACAAAGGCGGGGGACGAAAGGATTTATCCTATCGCACGTTCCGCAAAAAACAGAAGTTATACAGCTACGCTCCCATTCATTTCGTCACGTGCAGCCATTGGCTGAAGGAACAAGCCCAGACCAGTGCATTATTTGAAGGGAAAAGCGTGACCAATATTCCGAACGCTATTAATACCAACTTGTTCAAACCCATGAACAAGAAGGAAGCGCGTGCCAAATTCATGTTGCCGGAAGGTAAGAAACTAGTTTTGTTCGGCTCATTAAAGATCACCGATAAACGAAAAGGGGTCGACTATCTGATTGGGGCATGCAAACTGTTAGCAGAAAAGCATCCGGAATGGAAAGACTCACTGGGTGTAGTCGTATTCGGCAACCAGTCGCAGCAGTTACAGGAACAACTTCCTTTCCATGTATACCCGCTCCCTTATATCAAAAATGAGCATGAAGTAGTGAATATCTACAATGCCGTAGACCTCTTCGCCATCCCGTCTCTGGAAGAGAATCTTCCCAATATGATTATGGAAGCAATGGCCTGTGGAGTGCCTTGTGTCGGTTTTAATGTGGGAGGTATCCCCGAAATGATCGATCATCTGCACAACGGCTACGTGGCACAATACAAATCCTCGGAAGATTTTGCCAACGGCATACATTGGATATTGACGGAACCGGAATACAACGAACTCTCTGCACAGGCCTGCCGCAAGGTTCTGGGTAATTATTCGGAGAGTATCGTTGCAAAGAAATATACAGATGTCTACAATAAAATAACGGGGAAATATGCATAGTGTCCATCCTACTCCCAAGTTCTCTATCATTACGGTGACATACAATGCTGAAAAGGTATTGGAAGACACGATTCAAAGTGTTATTTCACAAACCTATCATCATATAGAATATATTATCGTGGATGGAGCTTCCAAGGATGGAACCCTCTCTATTATCAACCGCTACCGGTCACGCATACACACCGTCGTCAGCGAACCCGACAAAGGACTGTATGACGCTATGAATAAGGGCATCGCCCTTGCCAGCGGTGATTATCTCTGTTTCCTGAATGCAGGCGACTGTCTTCATGAGGATGATACGCTGCAACAAATGGTGCACACCATCAACGGCAATGAACTGCCCGATATACTTTACGGAGAAACCGCTATCGTAGACAAGGACAGGCATTTCCTGCGGATGCGCAGATTGTCCGCCCCTGAAACGCTCACCTGGAAAAGTTTCAAACAGGGAATGTTAGTCTGCCACCAGGCATTCTTCCCCCGCCACACGCTCGTAGAGCCATATAATCTGCAATATCGCTTTTCTGCAGATTTCGACTGGTGCATCCGCATCATGAAGAAAGCACGTACTTTGCACAATACCCACCTGACAATCATCGACTATCTGGAGGAGGGAATGACTACCCGGAATCAGAAAGCATCCCTCAAAGAAAGATTTCGGATCATGGCAAAGCATTACGGGCTGATTGGAACCGTGGCGCATCATGCATGGTTCGTGATCCGTGCAGTTACTCACCAGTAGGCGAAGGCATATAAAGCATCACCTGGTCTAATATCACTCCTTCGTCCAATGCCTTGATTACCAATTTGTGGGACTTCTTTCCGGATACCGGAAGTCGAACCGTTCGGATGGCTTGATTGCGCAGCACGTTCTCTTTCCATTCTTCACTCCGTCCTTTCGTTTCATAAGAGATCACTTCAGGCGCTGCATCGTCCAACGATATTGAGAAACGTAATTGATCTCCTCCCACAGGATGATTAGGCAACAAGCGGATGTCAACCTCTACCGAGTCTGTTTTCCAGTTGTCAAAAGCGAACATCAGTGCATCTCCCTTGTCAATGCCTGTCGCTTTGCTTTCATATCCCAGGCCCTCACAAATAGCAGAAGTTCCTTTCCGCGCATTCAAGGTCTTACTATTCGGGATATTCTTCCCATCCAAGCCGTTCCATTTATAGATAGCTACACGCTCTTTCATCATCGGAGAAGTAGCCGTTTTTCTTTCCACGCGATTGAATACGGGGAGTTTTCGGGGTTGGAAATCCATCATGCGGTTCCACTTTCCATCTTCCAGTGAGTTATACTGTTTTGTCAATACTACAATGCTGTCATAGGCAAGATCACTTTTCTCCCAGTCCGCTTTTCCGTGGCGGGCTAATTGGGCATATAGCAATTTCCGGTTCATCTGTGTAGCAGCTTGCACCGGGTATTTCACCAATTCAAAATAGGCACTTTGTCTGCCGGATGGGATTTTCAAAGCTGCCCGTTCCACTGTCTCCGACAATTTATCATAAGCCTGCAAACGTCCGTTGATTTCTTTTTCACTCCATGGGAGATCTTTGACAACACGATAAACAGGATCTTTCTCCTCTTCCCTCGTATTTCCCATAAATTCAGGTTTACGAATATGGGCCAGACGATAGTGTTCCTGCATCACAGGTAATACTGCCTTTGCGCACGAAGCTCCCAATTCCCGTTCCAGCCAGTGTTTCAGATGAGAGGTCACTCCTTCCGAGGCCACAGCTTCTATATTCCAGGCCATATCCATAAACAACTCTATCTGATACTCGGCAGGCTTGATATCTCCGACGTTCAGTATCCACATCTTCTGTATGCCTCGATCGTAAGCCAGCTTCATTTGTTGGAAAATCAGATACGGGCTCATCGTACTCAACCAGAGATGGTCGTGCGGACGTCCCCAATAAGAAACATGATAATAGACTCCATTCCCTCCTTTACGTGGGCATTCTTCGGCCGTAGGAAAATGGCGGATATAGCCATAGTTATCGTCACACCACATCAATGTTACATCATCGGGCACCTGTAATCCGGCATGATAAATGTCAAGTACCTCTTTATAAGGGATAAAAACCTGCGGGACTTTAGTTACATCCTTATCAACATATTTTTCAATCAACCCGCGTTGATCTGCAAACACACGATCTATTACGGCCTTCTGTTCTTCCACCGTCTTCGCTCCCTGCATCTTGCCATCGTGTACACCACGCATACCCAACGTATAGAGTATTTCCTGATCTGCCACCTCTTTTACACGGTCTTCCCAGAATTTGTAAACAGCCGGAGCATTATTCACATAATCATAAGCCCCTTCCCCTCTTCGTTTCCACTCGCCGGCAGCGCTGCAAGCCATCGGTTCGCAATGGGAAGCACCGATGAAGATTCCATATTTCTTGGCAGCTTCCCGATTGCCTTTGGTCAGGAAGAAAGGAAGTGTACATTCGTGCATTGCAGGCCAATAGGTGTTGGCACGCAGACGAAGTAAGAGTTCAAAAATACGCTCGTTGGTACGCGGCCCTATCTCACCTTTCACTTTTGAAGGTTCATAGGTCCGACTGCTCCATGGCATCAAGCCCCAGTCTTCATCATTAATAAATATACCCCGATATTCCACCGAAGGAGCCTGAAGACTTTGGAATTTGGAAGATAGCTTAAAAAGTTTCTTCTTTTCCGGAGTTACGTCCGCCCACCATTCCCAGGGAGAGACACCTAACAAACGGGATATTTCGAGTATTCCATAAGCCGTACCATGTTTGTCACTGCCGGCTACTACCAATTTCCCCTCCGGAGAAACAGATAATAGAAAAGCCTGCTTCTTGCCTTTTAGCGCAGAAACATCTATGCCGGTCCGGCTGATAAGCTCACTCTGCCCCACCGTTCCTATCACAATTTCACCTGTTTTCTCATTCGCTTGGGTAGTCGACGACAATACTGTCTGAATATCACGCCCCAGCATTTCCAATGCGGTTCGTACAACCAGTTCTTCAGAAGGGCTGCAAGCGATGACAACTGTTTGACCGGAAGTCAAAACAAAATCCTTACTACGAATCGGTAAAGCAACTATCAAAAAGATGAAAAAAGAAAACAGAAGTTTATGTCTCATAGGTTCTATTATTTATAGAAGACAAAATTACAGGTTTGCAGAAAATGTACTATAGAATAGTGTACAATTTCATAGAATTCTGTCCGACCTATTTAAAATGTAGCAGGCAACGCAAGCAACTGATACATCAGCGTTCGTGCCATGCGTATCTGTCCTTTCGTGCTGGGATGCAAACGGTCATATCCCGCATCGT
>ENA-UEQS01001750-UEQS01001750.1-human-gut-metagenome-genome-assembly--contig:-NODE-1750-length-13117-cov-6.264954_pt1 | contig 13117 bp, 9 predicted proteins | sample MGYA00242953_ERZ507953 | MGnify/ENA primary metagenome ERZ507953 (study PRJEB26167, sample SAMN06115474) | human gut metagenome | host: Homo sapiens | place: China:Jiangsu | collected 2016-07-06...
GTCAAAAAGTTATATACTTTTTTCTGATGTAAATTTGAAGTCGTATTCCGGCTCGTTATCTTCTTTTGTCAGAGGTTTTATTGTCCCTTCAATAATCATGGATCCGGCAGAACCTAATGCTGGCAATTTCACGATATTATATCCTGTTGCGGCTTCTTTTACAAATTCTTCATTTTCATCATTACAGATTATCAATGTATTTTCCGGGTTATGTAACATGGGATCCTCTGTCAATAGCTTTTCCAGTCGCATAAAGGCTTTAAGATTGGTCTGGGGATTTACTGAAATTACATGGATATTATCAGCTTTAATAAGGGCAATCGTTTCCGTTTCGTATGTACGGACAGCAACAGTAACCTTGTTTGTAATATGCCGATCGGAAGTTTGTGCGTAGGTGAAACCTAGAGTGATGCAAAATACGCATAATAATAAAATTCTTTTTTTCATAATTCTATTTTTATTAGTTGAAAATGGTATTGATTTGTGTTTTAGAGGCCGTTGTTTTTAATAGTATTGATGTTTTCATTGTGTTTATTGGTATTTGATATTGAGACAAATGTACGGTTCTTTTTTATATTTTCCAATTTTTTCGGGGGACAAAATAGAAGAGGGGTGATATACTGCTATTTTGCTCATAATCTTTACTTTAATTAATTCTAGTCTTGTTTGGATAAAAGAGAAAGGTAGACAGACGGTGGGGTATGTTCTTTTATTGGACCGGATACTTTTGGAAAAGCTCTTTTTATTTTGTATATTTGTAGGAGAATAGTGATGAGTAAAGAACGGAACTAAAGAAGAATGGAAAAGAAAATAGTGCAATATTGCAACAGTGGAATAGAAACTCCTTACAGTAGTTAAGCTGTAAGAACCTTGGTATAAACTAAAGGCTGCGAATCTTTGGAGGGTTTGCAGCCTTTTTTGTTGTTAAAAATCACAGGAATAACCTTTCTCTTGGATTTGAGAGTTTATAATAAACTTAGATACCGTTATTAATAAACCCCTCAAAAGTTTATTAATAACATGGAACACGTTTGTGCAAGAAACGTTCGCTTTTTTCTTCTTTATATGCGAGATTGAATACGCCCGATAGGATATTTTTATAGAAAGTAATTTGTATATACATTGATGTAACTAAATCAGAAGCCCATCCAATAACTCCAGATAAATTCCGACAGCTTCTTCGATCTCTTTCAGCATGATATATTCCTCTGCTGTATGCGAACGTGAAGAGCGTCCCGGACCGATCTTTACCGAAGGGAAGGACATTAATGCCTGATCAGACAGAGTTGGAGAACCGAAAGGAACACGGCCAAGCTTTACTGCTTTCTGAACAAACGGATGTTTTTCATCAATTTGTGAAGAGTTGAGGCGGTATGAACGCGCTTTGGCGTCACAGGAAATATGTTTCTTGATTTCCACAAACAGTTCTTCGTTTGAGTAAAGTTCGTTGCTCCGGATGTCGACGACGAAAGAACATTTGTCGGGAATGACATTGTGTTGAGTACCTGCATTAATCACCGTGACGCTCATCTTCACCGGACCTAGTAGCGGAGATTCCTTTTCAAAACGATAGTCACGGAACCAGGCGATGTCATCCAATACTTTGTAGATAGCATTGTCTCCCTCATTGCGTGCCGCGTGTCCGGCTTTACCTGTTGCAGTGACGTCTAACACCATTAAGCCTTTTTCGGCAATGGCGGGCTGCATCTCCGTCGGTTCGCCCACTATGGCGAATGAGACAGGAGGAAGTCCCGGCAATACACTTTCAATTCCGTCCTTACCTGAAACTTCTTCTTCGCACGAGGCAAGATAGATGAGGTTGTATTTCTGCGAAGTGCGACATAGTTGCAGGAACACCTGTAATAACGAAACAACGCTGGCACCGGCATCGTTGCTGCCCAGCCCGTACAATTTGCCATTTTCTTCGCGGGGAGTGAACGGATCCTTTCTCCAACCGTTGACAGGTTTTACAGTGTCAATGTGAGAGTTAAGCAGGATAGTGGGCTTTTTCAAATCGAACATCGGACTGAGGCACCACACATTATTTCCCTTGCGTCCGGTCTGCATACCTGCCATTTCAATATAGTTTTGCAGAAAATCCGCAGCTTGGGTTTCTTCCCGGCTGATGGAAGGGATGCTAATCAGTGATTTAAGCAGGCTTACAGCCTCTGTTGTCATATAGGAAATATCATATTTCATAGTCAAATCTTTTATCTATATCTTAATCTTTGCACAAAGATAGTCGTTTTGAGCAATAGTTTCAAATAAAACTAATATATTTGTGATGTACATTGATTATCAGATGATTATGAAAAATCATTATTTTACTTGATTATAATGGTGGGATAATATTAGTGCCCTAATAAAACAGGAGGGTTTTAGTAGATGTCCTATTAGTGGATACTAATGATGATAAGTAGCAAGTAGTCACAGACCGCAATTCATATCTGTGTATATACAATATTCTCTGTTGTTCCGAAAAACGATTGGGTACGCAAGCTTTGTTTTATCCATTTGGAAAATTTGTGTAAAGCTTTACATAAGATATTTATTTCATTTAGACAAAATTGCCCAAAAGTTTTAATATAAATAATGAAAAACTGTGTTTTGTTTGAGAAATAGAAAATATTTTTTATGGCTCCATTTCGATGTAAGTTACCATAGGGTACTCTTTGTTATTAAGGTCTACACGAAGTTTGCGCACATAATCCGGTTGGTTCTCTTTGCCGGTAGCACCCAATGCTTCGATGAAGGGAGTAATTTCGAGTTTTCGGTGTACCTTACAATGATAGATTTCCGTAGTGTCCGAGGGGTGTATCTCCAAGTCAAACTTTTCTTTGGCCACCAGTACTACTTCCAGTTGCTCTCTTCGGCGCCAGGCATTGATAATAGGGTGAAATCCGGAAATATGTCGTTCGATTAAGTATTGTTTTCCTTTTTCTGTGAGGCATACGGTGCTCCTAACTGAAGTACTGTCTCTACGAACGATGTTATATGTTATCAGCCCGGCATCTTGATAGCACTTCATGCACGAGTCGCATCCGTGGCATTCGTATGTTTTGCCCATATAGTTGCCATTTACAATCCATACATTGCTGATAGGGGTTTCCGTACCTCCCGGAACTGGATAGGTAACATGCGGATATTTGCCGCCAAGAGGCAGGGTAACTTCGCCCGTCTGTAGGGCGAGAGCATATAGCTCTTTGGTGGGTTCAAGATGATTGCGGATTATGCGTTCCACTTCGGCATGGTTGTTCCTACAAGATGTACAAAGGTATATCACAACTGTGAGAACCACTCCGGCAGTGGTAATATTTCGTAGAGTAATATTAGATAGTATGTTAAACATATAGTTAGGTATAAACAGGTAAGCAATAATAAAAAGAAAGAACACAAATTACGCAAATTACATTAATGGATGTACTGTTGACAGTCTCAGAATAATTTTTTGTGTAATTTGCATTCTTTCTGTCAATTCACACTATTTGATGAATGTGATTTCGTAGATGTCCGGTCCTGTACCACCGCTAGTGGTCAACATTCCATCAAACTTGAGATCACGTATGTCAGCGGGTTCCTTGAACTTCAGATATATGGTGCCATTAGCATTTCTGGTGAGTTTGCCATATGAAATGAATCCGTTACCTTCGTCTGCATACACGTTCAAACTTCCAAGACTGTAGTAACCGGTGTCAAAGTTGATTCTGACACCCAGTATTCTTGTGAGCTCCGGGAAAGTCATCGTCAGGAAAGTAATCTTATTAGGGTACCACGTATTGCCAGAGTTTTTTCCATCATACAGAAATTCCAAACCATCGCTTTTATTTGATTCAAAAACAACGTTGTTATTGAAATACTCTCCAGTAATCTCATCATTAGAAGGATCAATATTGTCTTTCTCCAATTTGAGATTTATCTCTATTAACACGTTGTAGCTCTGTTTCGATATTTTCACTCCACTGACTGCATCTACAAATTCCAAGCGAAGTGGAAGAACGTATCCCGGTAGTTTGTTCAATATATCTGGATTAGTGATATTAAGAGTAATTGTCCCCTCTCTACTTCCGGCAGTTATGATGGCATCATTCAATTCGAATGCCTCGTCCGGAAACTCTGTCAAAGTATGTCCTTCCAACAAGTCGATGTTCTTTTTGAGACGCACTTTGACATTTTGGTTCAAAGCCTTTTTCAATTTTACATTAAAGGTGAACTCGGTTCCTTCGGTTATCGTAGTCTGTTTTCCATCGCTCTTGGCATTCAGTTTCATCACGGTCTTACCTTCCAGATATAAAATGTTGGAAGGATCAAACAGAAACTTTTCCGGAATATCTACAAATACATAGTTTGCATCGAGCTGATAAGACAAGTCCTGGCTTACCACTTCTCCCTGATTGTCATCGCTACAAGCCGAAAAGGCAGCTACGGCAAACAGTATATACAGCAATTGAATTATTTTTTTCATTTGTTTCGATTTTAATTTGTTACACGAACAGGAGAGCTATTCTACAATTATCAGGTCTTCGGCCGGGAATTGTACATTCTCTACATATGATATTTTGGGAGGATCTTCATCCCATATACCCAATGTGCGAAAGTCTGAGATTTCCCAATTGCCAGTCAGTTCTTTCATTTCATTGTTCTCTACAGTGTTGAAAGGCATGTACATAATCAGGTTGGGATCTGTTGGATCTTGAGGCAAATATTCCTTATCTATGATTTCTCCGTCGGTCAATGCCCTGTTCCACATGCGTGCTTCGCGAATATAAACATTAGTATATTGAGTGTTGCCTATAAATAGACAGCACTTCTTCATGTCCGAAAAATAGATAGGCGAGGTTTCGAACGTCTTCTGTAATTCTCCGTTCACATAAACCGAGATACTGGAAGCATTCCTGTGAACAAGGCTGATGTTCAGCCATTTCCCGTTAGATAAGGGCTTGTTGGTCCAAGTATCATCTCCATCGCGTCCGTTCTTGATCTGGATACCTTTGTCGTTGGTGATACGGGTATAAAAATCGCCCGTACCGGATTGGATCGACATGACGGTTTGATTACTATTAGTCATTCTCGGGTAAAGCATACTCACCTGCATGGTCCAATTATCCATAGGCTTTCTCAGCTCTGCATTGGGTACCAGTGCGATACTTCCTGCACGTGAGAATTGTCCGACGGAAGTAACCAGCTCGCGGCTCAGACGGATGATAGTAAAGTCCGGCGAGCTCAGTATCTTATATTTGGAAGAGCTAGTGATGGATACCGGAATAGCAAAACGCTTACTGTAGGGATACTTGGTTTCATCTATTTGGGGGATCTTTATCTCCACGCTGGCGTTGTACTGTCCGGGTTCAATAGTCACCACAGCTTTTCCGTGTGTTTCTTTCTTGTCCTTGGTGATGAATACAAAGTCTTCTATTGCCATAGGTTCCAGCGTCAGACCGGCTTTGGTGTTATACTCCTCCAACAGTTGTTTGTCCACTTCTACCGTTATTTCCACTGGCTGGTCGGTAATGTTGGCTAATCGGGGAGTGATTACAGAACTGCCATCTTTATCGTTGCTTACCACCATCGAGATTACTCCGCTACTGTTGGTGTTACCCATGTAGACCGCATTGTCAGCACCTTCTCCTTCACCACTGACCATGTCGCAAGCGGTGAAAAAGCCTAAGGACAGGAATAATAATGCTATATGTTTCTTCATATTATTTTTGGTTTATAAAGTGATTATATTACTTGATAGGAGGATTCATGATGGAAATTGCATTTCGTACATAACGATATTCGTTTTTGTCAAATGAATCTGCATTAATGTGATAAGCACCGATACCACCAGCTTCCCGGTTGAGGTTGTTAACAACAAAGTTTGCATAATTTTCAAAACTTATCCGGTTGGCTTGTCCGCTTTCGAATGTCTCTGTATAGATAATCTGGTCTTTCACATCATTCCCCAAACGGTTGGTTATTCTGGATGTCCATCCACTATAACTACCATTATAGGATTGTGCCACAAAGTAGGAGAAGAGAGGTGCCATTTCCGGGGATAGATAGTGGATTGAGCCATTGATGTTCAGAATCTTCTTCTTGCCGTCTTTGGCTTCTAATTTGTCCAAACCATTGCGTAATGTTTGAAAGAAAAGATTTTCATATTCTTTATTGTCATACGAGCTGCAAGAGATGATAGGCCTGTAGTCTGTCCAGTCGTTTGTCCAGTCGCCACAGTGATTGCCTGGTTTGAAAGGAGAGGCATAGGAAGGTTCATAGTCAATATCGAAGCCGTCGTATCCATACTTGGCGATGGAGTCCAAAATGGCTTGTGCGTATTGCTTGATACCTGTTGTCGGGTCATCAGACCATCCGCCTTCAGGAATATTACTAAGTCCGTTACCCACGTTTTCTACGATCCAACCCACAATGACCTTGGTACCTTTACTCTGCACCTCTCTCATCTGTTTCAGACGTTTTTCATTAATGTTGAAACAATTTCCCCAAATAGAAACGATATCCATACTGTCGGGAATCAACGTCAGATTGGAGTATTCGCCCGGAGTTTCAGCACTCCATGCGTTGAACCAGCCGAACATCACCGGATGCTTGGTTTCTTTGTACTCCCTTAAATCTGCAAGGTAGAGTTCATAGAGGCGTTTGTTCTCCTCGGCTATGCGTACAGAGTCCTCATAATTCTGTTGTTTCTGGGCATCTTCCTCAGCCCATTTATCTTTATCACGATTCTCATACAGATCTTTCACGGCTTCTTTTTCCAAGTCGATAGTTTCAATGTCAGTACATGAAAACATGAAACTTGCCATGAGTGATAAAACGAAGCATTTTTTTATGTTATTCATCATTTCTGTATCGTTTAAGAGTTACTTTTTTTCTTTTTTGTCCCACCATACATTTACGGAAGCCTTATCTATGCCTCCCAAATATTGTTGGATGGCTTTTTGAAGGTTTTCGCCGTTGTGTTCGTATTCATTGCGCGGATATGGAATACGGCGTACGCCATCCTTGTGACCGTCACTTTTCTTCACGTCAGAGTTAGTGAAGTTGTTCACCGGAGGAATCTGGCGCGGGTATCCTGTACGTCTCCATTCGCTCCATGCTTCTTGACCGTCGGGGAAGAGGGCCAGATACTTTTGTGTAATAATACGTTCCAATTTTTTCTCTACATCATCCGCCTCATTCCACTTCACGGTAATGATACTGGGCGCTGCATAGTTGTAGGCCGCATTCACCGGATCTGTAAAGGCCAGCGGAGGAGTGGTACTGTTCAGGTAAGAGCCAATACTTGCGCCACATTCGGCAAAAGATTTCCGAATGCCCGATTCATAGTATTGTTGAGGAGTTCCGCCCCCCATATCGAAACCTGCTAAGGCACCTTCTGCCCGCAGAAAGTCTACTTCTGAAGCCCTCATCCAATACACAGGATCGTCTTCCGAAATGTTGGGCAATGACGCTCCGTCATACACTTTTTGAGTAACCGGTAAGCCGGCACGTATAGCGTTCTTTCCTTGATCCTGAAAATATTTGGAGATACGCGGGTCTGCATATCCTTTCATATAACATTGAATAGTGGCTCCCATGCGACTATCGTTGTACTGACCCGGGTCTGCAATCTGGTACATCGGATGTTTTGTCTGCAAATTAGCTCCTCTATTCATTTTTGCCATATCGTCTATGCTTTCCATTACGCCAATTGGGTTCTTGATAGCCTTTTCAGCGTATGTGCGTGCCAATACCTCATCAGCATAGCGTACACGGATAGCAAGTCGCAACATCAGTGAGTTGGCCAAACGTATCCACTTGGTCACGTCGCCCTCATACACTACGTCCGAAGCCATGGGGACGGTATTGTTGGCTTTCATATAAAAGTCGTACAGGACGGTGACAGCTTCGTCCAGTTCTTCAAAGAACGAGCGATACACCGATTCCTGAGAATCATATTCCACAGTGAACGAACCGTTTCCCACCTGTTTGTAAGGGATGGGGCCAAACTTGTCAGTAGAACGATGCAGTCCCATAATCTTAGATATCTGTGCAATAGCGTACATCTCTTTATTGGGGTTTTCGCCACTCATGTTGATATTCTTCAGTTGGATCCAGGGAGCAAAGATGTTGGTGATAGCATACTCATACATCAAGTTCACCCAGCCTTCCGAAAAGAAGAACGTAGTGGTGTTGGACGCCTCGTTCCATTTGTTGTCACGTGGCGAGAAATACCCTATCCACGAGTCACCGCACAGGTTGATGGAAATCTGATAAGCGTTGGTCAAGTCTGTGTTATCAGTTTTGAGCGGTACGGGAATAATATGTTTTTCTAAATTCGGCATATAGGCACCGTTAAGCACACCGTCTTTCTGCTCCATGTCTTTGTCAGGAAGATACGGGTTTTTATTTATCTCTTCAAAATCCGCGCATGAGGTGCTTGTCATGATCCCTGCACATGCCAATAGTACCCCCACTATCTTTTTTATCTGTATTTTCATAAATTGAATATATTAATTGTTACAAGCTAAACTTAATACTAAATCCTAAGTTCCTTAAGCTGGGAGCCATGAAAAAATCGCTGCGGTTATACGTACCTGTAGAACCGTTCATGTCGGGGTCGAACGGAGCCTTACGGTAGAACATGAAGAGATTACGTCCCACGAAGGAGATAGTGGCATTGTTGAAAACATCACCCAACCATTTCTTCGGCAGCGAATAGGTCAACGAAAGTTCTTGCAGACGGACGTTGGTGGCATCGTAGGTGTAGTAACTCATCAGCCCTTGTCCACCCACAGTATTGTAATAGCGTTCGGCATCATATCGGTGTCCGTCCAACATCACACCGCCGTTGTCGCGAGCCTCGGCTGATACTTTGGACACACCGAATGCATCCATGAATGCCTGTGTCTGCGATGTGACGATACCTCCAAAACGTCCGGTAATCATCAACCCCAGTGAGATATTCTTGTAGTTGATGTCATGACGCCATCCCATGGTGAAGTCAGGATCGGCCGATCCCAAACGGATACGTTGGCTGCGGTCAACCTGATAACCGTTTCCTTCTTCAACGAGCTTGCCGTCTCTGCCACGCTGTAAAATGCCTGTAGTAAAGACATCGGACATGGAATAGCCTTCACGCAGGTATACATCACCAGCTTCCTTCAAAGTCAATTCAGTTATATTTACCAGTGAGTTGTCGATAGGATTGCGATAATCGTGTACCATTTCTACGATCTTGTTTTGGTTGGCTGTATAAGTCAAATGGGTAGAGTAGTTCACCTTGCCAAACGTATCGTTGTAGCCCAATGTCATTTCCACACCTCGGTTGCGCACGTTACCAGCCTGAACATAGAAACCTGAATAACCGGTTGCAGGAGACATGACCGAAAGAAAAGTCTGGTTATACGTATTGGATTGGTAGAAAGTTCCGTCAAAAGAAATTCGTCCGTTCAAAAAACGGGCATTGATACCTACTTCATAGGATTTGGTTCGTTCCGGCTTGAAATCGGGATACGGATACGTGGAAATCGGATTAATAACGCCGCCCGACATTGGGTCGGTCACCGTACCGGGAGTGATACCCGTCTGCGTAATAGGCGATCCTACCTCTGTATAGGATGTACGTAACTTTAAATAAGAAATAAATTCAGGCAGTTTCACCATTTCGCTAATGATACCTGACAGACCGATGGATGGGTAGAAGATGCAGGGAGTATCTCCATTGCTGACCAATTGAGAGGCCCAGTCGCAGCGTCCTGTAGCAGACAAATAGAGCATGTTTTTCCAACCTAGCTCCGCACTGGCAAAGAAGGCAACGTTGCGTGTACGCAGGTATCCTTGGTCTCTTTTACCTGAAGCGGGTTCCACATTGGCCAGCGAGAAGAGATTGGGCACCGTCATCAGTTTGCCGCCTACATCAATACTACGTGTATAATGATCTTCAAAGCTACCGCCCACGTTGGCCGTCAGTGAAAAGTCTGTACCGAACCGTTTGTTAATATTAGCCATCACGTCAGCATAGGTTTGAGTGTAGAACTCCTCTTTATTCGTGTAACTACCCTTGGAAGAACCTGTATAAAGCTCGAGTGTAGAAGCATGAAGTTTACGTTCTTCGGTAGAGTGAGTCTTATCCAGGCGCACACGTCCAGCAATATTCAACCAGTCGAATATGTCATATTGTACTCTGGCATGAAGCATGTAACGGCTTTTCTTGGTGGGAAACATTTCGCGGTTGATAATCCAATAAGGATTTTCAAAGGAAAGTCCCTGATCGCCATATTCCCAGTTCTGGGTGGGGAAACGACGTTCTTCGTTATAACGCTCGAATATTTTCACATTTTCGAAGTCCTCGCCACGGGGAAACAGATAGAGCGGAAATAACGGGTTGAAGTAACGTCCGCCTGAAATCATGTTCTGCTCAGCCTGAATGACATAACTAGCCCCCAAATCTACGTGTAACTTGTCATCCAACATTAGCGCAGTATTTCTGAAAGAGAAGTTGTAACGGTAATATTCATTGTTCTTAATGACACCCTTGGAGTTGGTAGAGGCCAAAGAGATGAACGTTTGGTTAGTTTTCGTGCCCGAAGAAATGTTCAGCGAGTTAATGGTATTCATACCAGTTTTGAAAAAGTCCATGGGATCAAATGAAGAAGGTGTAGCTAGTTTCTCTCCCCAACTACGATAGGAATTATCTCGGTTGCCATAGCTATTTTGGAACTCCGGTGATATCATCGGTTTAGAGAATTCTGTATTGGATGAAAAGTTAATTTTCATCTTTCCCTCACTACCTTTCTTGGTGTTGATCAGAATCACACCGTTGGCTGCAGCTGTACCATAAAGAGCTGCTGCTGAAGGACCTGTCAGCACAGAGATACTTTCAATGTCATCGGGGTTAAAGTCGGAGATACTTTCACTACCGGCCACTGCACCATATTCTGTTTGGATGACACCCCGTGAAGGGTTTCCGATGGGCATACCATCAACTACATATAAAGCATTGTTGTTTCCGACGATAGATTTGGAACCACGCATGATGACACGTGTAGCACCGCCCACACCAGAGGAACTCTTCTGGATGTTGACACCAGCGACCTTACCGTTTAAACTGTTCATGAAATTAGCGTCCTTAGCCACGGTTAGTTCGGAATTGCTTACAGTCTGTACGTTATAGGAAAGTGCTTTTTCAGCACGCTTGATACCTAAAGCCGTAACAACCACTTCGTCTAGTGCCTGAGATTCATCTTCCAATACAATGTTAATAGTATTTTCTTTTACAACTATCTCCTTTGACTGATAACCGATATAGGAAAATACCAATACAGGTGTGGCACCTTGTGTAGTAATATGATAGTTACCTTCCATATTGGTTACAGTTCCGTTGCCGGTCCCTTTTTCGACCACAGTAACTCCAATTAGCGGAGCACCTTTTCCATCCACTACATTACCCACCACATTTCTGCTTTTAGATTTTTTAGCAGTCTGCTCCGTAATAATCATTATATAAGTATCTTTTACGGTATATGTGAACCCTGTTCCGGCAAGAATAGTTTTCAGTGCCTGATCCAAAGACTGGTTGTTTATATCTAAAGATATTCTTGTTTTAGGTAGTTGGGAACTGTTGTAAGATACAGACATCTTGGTCTGTTCCCTAATATCCGCTAAAGCTGTTTGCAATGAGATATTCTTCTTTTTTATTGTTATTTTACTATTGTTTTGGGCATAAAGCATTGACCCGATTAATAGTAGAAAAGTTATTAATATACCTTTTCCAGTGTTTTCCAGATATAAATTCATATCTTTACGACGTTTTTAGTTTTAAATCATGTATTTTTTCTCATTTCTTAAATAAGCAACAAGTTGCTTATTTGTTTTAAGGCTAAAAATTATTTCATATCAGGAGAGGGTGGAGCCTCTTCCGGATATTTTTCTACATAAGCATATTAGATTTTAAGTTTAACAAAAAAATATTTATTGTTTTTCTCTACCAGATAATATAGCAGATACTGTCTTCCAATCGATAATCGAATTGACCAATGACAACCTTCATCACTTCCAATGTTTCTTCTAAAGTGGCATCTTTTCTAAAAACAAAATTATAACGATCTTGATTGGATTTCTTTGTTGAGATATGGAATGTGATTCCATAATGACGTTCCAACGTCCGCACAATTTCGGTGAGAGTAACCTTATCGAACACAAGTTCTCCCCGCATCCATGCCGTCACATCTTTCATGTTTGCAGTCAGCATTTGGCAGTCATCCGTACATTTGTTATACACAACCTGATAACCGGGAGTTAAAACATAACTAATCGTATCATTACAATCTACTCGTACTTTTCCTTCGATCAAAGAAGCAGTTATTACATCTTCTTCCGGATAAGCTTTCACATTAAACTCTGTTCCCAAAGCAGTTATCGCCATGTTTGATGATCGCACGATGAAAGGTTTCTTCGGATTTCTTGCTACCTTAAACTCAGCCTCTCCTATCAAATAAATCGTTCGGGTTTTGCCCTCGAGATTTTCAGGATAAAACACGTGTGAACCGGAGTTCAGATGTACGGTAGTCCCGTCCGGCAGGCTGATTGTCTCTCTGGTTCCATTATTCACATAATGTTCCACCATTGCAATGTTGTCTCTGTCAAAATGATTGTAGCTTATCCACAAAGTAGCTGTCACAGATAGAACGACAATAACAGCAGCTGCCGCAACAGATTTCCACAAATTCCAGCGATTTACATCTGTAACCATTGGAGTGTATTCAATTCCGATTTTATCCAATACCTGCCGAAACGAATACTCCATATCGTGCTCAGCCTTTCCTTTTGTCTTGAACCATAGATTACGAAGTGCTGTCTCTTTCTCTTCGGCAGAATCAGAACTAATCATCCAACGATGAAACCTGTCGATCGTTCGCTTTGAATAATCAAAGTCAATAAAAGAACGTAGCTGTTTTTCTAATTTATTTTTCATCTAAACCAACTCAAGTGTTACATATAAGAGACAACTTGCCGGGCATACATACTTAGTCTAGATAGAAAAAAAATAAAAATAAAACGATTTTTTTTAGATCTTGAAGGGCTTTATAGATATGTTGCTCAACTGTACGAACCGAAACATTCAACTTCTCAGCAA
>ENA-UEQS01001774-UEQS01001774.1-human-gut-metagenome-genome-assembly--contig:-NODE-1774-length-12989-cov-6.394439_pt1 | contig 12989 bp, 10 predicted proteins | sample MGYA00242953_ERZ507953 | MGnify/ENA primary metagenome ERZ507953 (study PRJEB26167, sample SAMN06115474) | human gut metagenome | host: Homo sapiens | place: China:Jiangsu | collected 2016-07-06...
TCTCCGCCTCGGGCAGCACCTCGTCGACATTGTTGTCGAAATAGTTGCAGCCCAGCATCGCGCGGATGCCCAGCCGCCGGGCGACCTCCACGCAGCGGTTCTCGTGGTAATACATGTCCACGAACGAGGTGACGCCGCCCAGGAGCATCTCGACGATGCCGAGCGTCATGCCCAGCGCCACGTCGTCGGCCGTCTGGCGCGCCTCGAAAGGCCATATATAGTCGTTGAGCCACTCCATCAGGGCGATGTCGTCGGCATAGCTGCGTTGCAGCGTCATGGCCGCATGGCAATGCGTATTCACAAGGCCCGGCATCAGGAGCCGGCCCGTGCAGTCGATGACCCGCACGCCGGGATTGCAGGTGCGGAACGCGTCGGCTTCGGAGCCGGACGCAGTGACGAGCGCGATGCGGTTGCCCGCGACGCCCACAGCCCCCATAAAGGTTTTGGGTTCGTCCCCGGCCGCCGTCATCGGCAGGATCGTTGCGTTGGTAAACAGGATGTCCATATTATTTGTATTTCACTTTCACTTTGTCGGTCTTTATCTTGCGCGGCGGGGTGTCGATCGAATTGCCCTGCACGGTAATGACATCGCGTCCGTCCACGGAGTTCGAATAGACCTGGATCACCTTGTTGAACACGCCCGGTTCGCTCTTGTGGGGTTCGTAGGTGATGCGGATCACGCCCTGTCCGCCGGGCGGTACGGGACGTTTGGGGAACGACGCCTTGAGGCACGAGCACGATGTGATGACGCGCGTCACCACGAGCGGCGCCGTGCCGTCGTTGGTAAAGGTAAATTCCCGCACCAGGTCGCCGCCCTTGCGGGGTACGTCGCCGAAATCGTGGCCGGCGACCTCCATGCGAAGGTGCGCCCCCCGCGCCTTCGCGTCCTGCTGCGCCCCGGCCGTTTCCGGGGCCGGGTTTTGCGCCGCCCCGGCATGTCCCGCCGTGAAGGCCAGGCACCCGAGGATTGTCAGTAATAAGGTTCGCATGTATACGCTCGTTTCAAAAATTACTCCATACGGAAAACATAAGTGATCGTCCCGCCCTGCAGCGTGGCGCGGCTCTCCGTGAAGCGGGCCTTCAGCGCCGCGCTCTTCGCCGCCCCGACAAGCTCGGCGGCATCGGTCGTCGAGCCTTTCGGTTCGTAGGAAGCGCCCGTCACCTTGCCCTTGGCGTCCACCGTAACGCGGATGACGACTTTCCCGCTCTTCGAACCGGGATACGAAGGTTTGGGCAGGTTGCCCACAAGGCCGCGTCCCTGAAGCCCCTGGTCGAGCTGGTCGAGCCCGTCGGGGTTCAGCCCCGGGCCGTCGCCGCTCGCCTTGTCCTCGCCCTGAGGCGCGCGGGGGTTGCCCGCATTGTCGGGTTCGTCGGCCCCGCCCTTGTTCATCTTGAACAGCGCTTTGGGGTTGGGCGTCTGCGTCGTCTCGTCCTTGCCCGCCACCTGCGCGGTCTGTTCCACGGGGGCGGCCTTGTCATGCACGCGGGGCTCGGTAGCCGCCTTCACGGGCGGCTTGGGGCGCTCGGGGACAGGCGGTTCGGTGAAATCGACCAGGATCGTATCGCCGGGTTTGTCGTGGATCTTCCGGAAATCGAACGAGACCAATGCGAACGAAGCGGCGATCAGCAGCACATAGGCTGCCGCCGCGATCGCCGCCCACCTGCGGGGCGACTTGCCGTTCGGGTCGTAATAGTACATAGGCCTTTATTCCGGCGATGTCGCCGCAATGAGTTTATATCCGTTGTTCTTGGCGACGTTCATCACCTTGATGATCTCGTCCCATGCCACCGTCTTATCGGCATGCAGCGATACGGTGGGCTCCTTCTGCCCGTCGAGGCGCGATTTGAGCGCCCGTTCCACGCCCTCGACCGACCCCACGTCCTGCAATTCGACATAGTAGCGGTACTTGCCGTGCCCCGTATCCTGGATCGACACCGTGGTAACCGCCTTGTCCTTGAGCATGTTCGAGCTCTTGGGAAGCATCAGCTTCAGGGCATTGGGGTTGATCAGCGTCGTAGCGATCAGCAGGAACAGCAGCAGCAGGAACATCAGGTCGGTCATCGACGATGCCGAGAAGGATTTATCGACTTTCGATCCGTGTTTAATTGCCATAGCGCGTTATTTTTGAACGGGTTGATTCAGGATGTCCATGAAGGCGATCGAGTTGGCCTCCATCTGGAAGACCAGCTTCTCGATGCGTGCCACGAGGTAGTTGTAGCCGAAATAGGCCGGGATGCCGACGATAAGACCGCCGACCGTGGTGACCATCGCCACGTACATGCCGCTGGCCAGCAGGCTCAGGTCGACCGTGCCGCCCGCAGCCGCCATGTCCATGAAGGTCTGCACCATCCCGAGCACCGTACCGAGGAAACCGATCATCGGAGCGCCGCCGGCGATCGTCGCCAGGAAGGGAAGGCCGTTTTCGAGCTTCGAGACTTCGAGGTTGGCGACATTCTCGATGGCGGTCTGCACGTCGCTCATCGGGCGGCCGATGCGTTCAATACCCTTCTCGATCATGCGGGCAATCGGCGTGTCGGTCTTCTTGCACAGGTTCACGGCCGTATGGATCTTGCCGTCGGAAATGTAGTCGCGGATGCGGTTCATGAAATTCATGTCCAGCACCGACGCCTTGCGGATGGCCATGAAGCGCTCGACGAAGATGAAGATCGTCACGCCGCCCAGCGCCAGCAGCGGCCACATCAGCCAGCCGCCCATCGAAAACAGTTTCCAAAGTCCCATGCGGGTTTCTTCACTGGTGGCCACCGCCTCGGCAGCCTGCAAAAATGTTGTCATAATGGTTTAGAAATATTTAAGTTTACAAATTTTATCCTTCCAATTTCGTTTCCGAGCGCCGGTTTTGCAGTCTGCGCCCGCGGGGGCGCACGCGCCCCGGCCCCTCCGCCCGCGCTTTTAGTCGGGTCGTTGTTTCACGGCTCCGGCATCAGGTCGGATTCAATCACCGCAGGGACATCTTTCACTTTTCAAGCAGTCTCTGCTCTCGCTTAACCGCAAAGTTCACCTTCTATTCATCCTCTTCCTCTTTAACGTATCCGAACGGCGAAAGCGTATCCGCCGGTTCGCGCAGACGGCTCCGGTCCGCATCTTCGGCCGCCTTTTCGGCCGCGCGGGCCGTACGGCGGGCGATGCGCCGCGCCTTGCGCTTCTTGTTCGTAAAACGCTCCTTGATCCGCTGCCGCAGGTCGCGCAGGTTGTCGAAATCCTCCTTGAAGTAGACGCCGATGCCGGTCTCCTGCAAACCCTGGTTCTCGTCGAAACGGTCGATGGTCTGCGTGAAGGCCTTGGCCTTGAGCGTCCCGGCACGGTCGATCAGGTAGGTGATGTACGCCTCGCCCATGAAGTTGGACATCGAACTGTTCACAGCCTGCTTGTTGTCGATCAGGTAGTTGCCCTCGACCTCGACGAACAGGCGGTTGTTGATCAGGCTCTTCGAAAGGCCGAAGTCCACTTCGTCGCTGGTCAGTTCCGACTTGGGACGGTAGCGGATGACGATGTTGTAGTCGTCATTCGAGAGTAGGTTGCTCACCATGTTCGACACGAATTCCAGACCCGTGGCGGCCGAGACCGAGGTGCCGATGTTCGACGACGACGAACTGTTCTCGCCCATGAAGCTGTTGAACAGCAACAGGTAGGCGAACTGCGTATCGACCGTCTCGGGCGTGGTGAGGGCATTGGCGATCACGGTCTGCGTCTCGGGGTCGGTGCCGGGGACATGCACGTCGAAGGTGACGGCCGGGTTGGAAAGCCGCTCGCCGAGGTGGATGACGCACTCCACGGGCACCGAACGGTCAGCCGCGAGGTTGTCGGACGTACCCTGCAACAGGGGCTGCAACGACGCCTTGAGCTTGTAGATGGCGTTGATGTTGAGCATGGCATCCATCGGCGAGCCCGTCCACTGGATTGTGGAGCCATCCTCGATGACGAACTTCTTGTTGATGATGTTCTGCAGCGAGAAGAGGAAGCTCCCCTCGGTGATGGTATAGTCGCCGTACATCTCGAAGACGTTGGAACGGGGGTTGATCTGCAGGTTGAGCGTACCGTCGCCGCGCGCCCGGAGCGTGTTGCCCGAGACGGTGAGTTCGACCTCGACGCCCGGCCGCACGTTCAGTGCCAGCGAGATATCCATCCGGCTGCCGGCATCGGACTTCTGCTGCCGCTTGCGTTCGAACATCATCTTCTTGCGGGCGAGGTTGTCGACCGTATCGACCCTGGCCGGTTCCCTGAAGGTCACGAAGTCGGCGCTCGATATATTGGACTTGCTGGACAACGGCATGAAGAACGACGAACGGTCGTCGGTCGTGGCGGCGATATCCATCTTCACGAGCCCCTTGTCGCCCGAAATGCGGGCGGAGCCCGTGGCGTAGACCTTGCCGTAGAAAGAGTCGTTGTCCTGCGGGGTGGTGTTGAGCACCATCATCTGCCGGGGTGCGACGCGTACGTCGTAGGCGATGTTCGAGAGGTGTTGCAGGCTCAGGTCGATGTCGAAGCGCCCCTCGTTGCCCTCGGGATCGAATATCGGGACGTTCGAAGCCCGGAAGCGGTTGCCCTTGACGCTCAGCACCGCCCGGGGCATGGTGTAGGGCACCTGTGTGAAATCGACGCGCGTCGACAGCCCCGTGACGCGGATTTCGCCCGTGAGGTCGGCCTCGCGGCGCTGCCCCTGGAGCACCAGGTCGGCGGAGGCGTGCCCCCGGGTATCGGAAATGACGCCCGTGAGGATCGGGTCGAGCAGCCCCATGTCGAGGCTGTCGACATCCAGACGGGCATAGTAGCGCACCTGCGACGGAGCGTAGAAGCCCCGCACCAGCGTATCGCGCTTATGGCGGTCGGTGACGGTAACGCCCGCACGGTTGCGCAGGAAATCCCAGCGCGAGGTGAGGCGCAGCGGCGGTGCGGGTATGTCGTTGACCTGAAGGCTGTCGAGCAGGATGTCGGCCGTGATCTCGCCCGCATGGAGCGCTGATTTCATCGTCGCGGAACCGTTGGTGCGCCCCTCGAAGACGTAGCCCATGCGTTCGATGACCTGCGTGAAGGGCGCGAGGTCGAAATTGCGCAGGCGCAGCGTCACCGAATCCTCGCGGCTGCGCGAAGCGATACCGTCCAGCAGAAGTTCCTGCTCGCGGTTCATCACGAAGAACTTGTCGATCACGACCTGCGCCGTGTCAAGCTGTATCTTGTGGGCGAAAATCTGCCAGGTCTTCGAGCCGCGGGTGATGTGCGACGGCAGGATGCGCAGGTCGACGACGCGGCCGTTGGGCCCGTGCTCGTCGACGACGTCGGCCCGGACGCCCACCAGTCCGGATACCTTGCGCAGCGTATCGTTGAAGCCTGCCGAGAGCTGCACGCGCCCCTGCTTGGCGCCGCCCGTGAGCGAAAGCCCCGGCAGGTGGAGCATACCCGCATAGAGGTCTTCGGCCGAAGCGTAGACCGTGAGCGAGTCGCCCCGGTTCGAAGCGTTGACGTTGAGCCGCGTGGCCAGCATACGCTTGCGTTCGATATATTCCGAAGTCGCCTTGAGCGAAAGCTGGTCGCTCGCGGGGTTGAAAAGCAGTTGCAGCGACGAGCCGTCGGCCACCTGCAGGCCGGGCGAGATGGCGTCGGCGATCGGGTCGATATGGCGGACGTCGACCGAGAGGAGCGAAAAGTCGTTGGCCACGGCCATCCCCGATGCGCGGGGCCCCGACTCCTCGTCGCCGTGCCGCAACAGGGGGAGGTATTTCCAGGCACTGGCACGCAGGTAACGGAAGACCTCGCGGTAGCTGGTCTTGCTGCGGAACGTGGCGTCGGCAAAATCCGAGCGCAGTTCGACCAACTTGCTCCGGGCCGAGTTCTCGCCCGTGACGGTCATGCTCTTCGACGTGAGCTGCTTGTCGTTATAGCGGTAGAGGACGTCGGTGACCTGGATGCGGCCGTTCAGGTCATCGAGCGAGCGGCCGCCGGCCTTGGCGACGATATGCGCCGAAAGTTCCGAGACCGAGTCGCGGCGGTTGACATGCAGCCGGGCCAGGTCGGCACGGCGCAGATCCATCGTAAAGTCGTAACGGGGCACCGAGTCGTTGAAGTCGACCATGCCGAGGAAATCGAAATCGAGGTTGGGGTCGCGGGCCGTGATACGGCCGTCGAACTCGCGGTTGCGAAGCCGCCCGTCGAGGCGCAGCGAATCGTAGACATAGCCGTTGAAGCCCAGCTGCGTGACATTGCCCACTACATTGGCGTCGGTGACCCCCCGCCCGACGACGCCGTCGACGAAAGCCGTGAGCGTGGCGTTGCCCAGCAGGTCGCGGCGGCCGAGTAGTTCGCCCAGCCTGAGGTTGCGCGCGGCCACATCGCCCCTGACGCTGCTGCGCCCGCCGCGCAAGGGGCTCATCTGCAGGTTACAGTCAATGCCGCCCACGTCGGTCTTGGCACCCACCCGCATGTCGAACGACGAGAGCAGCCCGCGGAAACGGGCGTTGACGTCGATGTCGCCCGAATTCCCGAGGATCGCGACCAGCTTGTCGGAAAGCGCACGGCCGCCGATGCCCGCAGCCAGGGCGTCGATGGATTCGGCCGTGGAGGTCAGGCGCGGAATCGTCAGGTCGAAATGCGTCGTGCGGATGTCGGGCAGCCCCCTGACCGCGGCATCGGCCGTGAACCACGTCCCCTGGCCCACCTGTAGGCTCCTGACCTTGCCCGTGAAGTCGGAGACGACGCCCGCGACATCGATGTCGATATTGCTGAAAACGGTATGCCACCCGCGGAGCCGCGGGGCGAAATAGGCGATGTCGTCCGTGGAGACGGTGCTATTGCGCAGCTTGCCGTCGATGCGCACCTCGCCCAGGAAATCCTTGTAGCCGGCCCACGAATCGCCGACGAGCGAAATGTAGGGGATGTCGACGTTCGAACGGGGCGTGACGACGGAGGTATCCTCGAAGCCCAGCGCACCGTTGGTCAGGTAGAAACGCCCCGAGAAATGGTCGAGCACGAAGCCGCTGCGCTCACGTGCCGACATGGCCTCGATGGTGGTGTAGATCGACTGCCCGTCGATGGTGAAGTCGCCGACACGCGCCGAGATGCCGTAGAGGTGCATGTGGCTGAAGTCGATGCCGAATTCGGGGTCGCGCCGCGTGAGCCGCTCCAGGCAGAGATCCATGCCTTCGATGGAAGCCTTGCGCAGCGACAGGCGGAAATTGCCCTTCCGGGGCTTGTCGGGGTCGCTGATGCGGTTGACGATCTGCTTGATGTTCATCTCCCCCTCGGGGGTCTCGCGCAGGTAGAGCTTCGCCCCGCCGATCTCGCCGCGGCTGAGTACTACCCCGCCGCCGAAGATGCCCAGCCCCGTGATGTAGGCGTCGAGGCTGCCGACGTAGAGCAGCGTGTCGCGCTGGTAATCCTCGACGTAGAAGCCCTTGACCTTGACCTTGCTGAAAAGCCCGATGTCCACGCGGTCGATGCTCACGGTGGTTTCGAGCTTCCTGGATACCATGCGCACGGCTTTCTGTACCACGTAGTTCTGCACGGCGGGAATATCGAGCAGCAACGAAAGCACCATGGGCAGAATTATCAGCAACAAAACCGCTACCGAGAACACCTTTCCCAATATTTTTATACCTTTGCGCATTGATAGGTCGTTATAACCTGCAAATTTAACTAAAATAGTTAAAAAAAACGAAAAACCGGATGGATATTACAATTCTCGGCATCGAATCCTCGTGCGACGATACGTCGGCTGCCGTGATCCGCAACAACCTGCTGCTGTCGAACGTGATCGCCTCCCAGGCCGTGCACATAAAATACGGCGGCGTGATCCCCGAACTGGCTTCGCGGGCGCACCAGCAGAACATCATCCCGGTGGTCGACACGGCACTCCGAGAGGCCGGGCTCACCGTCGGGGAGATCGATGCCATCGCCTTCACGCGCGGCCCCGGGCTGCTGGGTTCGCTGCTCGTCGGGGTATCGTTCGCCAAGGGGCTCTCGGTGGCGCACGACATCCCGATGGTCGAGGTCAACCACCTGCAGGGGCATATCCTCTCGCACTTCATCGACCTGCCCGACCGCGAACTGCCCCATCCCGGCTTCCCGTTCCTCTGCCTGCTGGTCAGCGGCGGGCATACGCAGATCGTACGCGTGGATTCGCCGCTCGATATGGAGATCATCGGCACGACGATCGACGACGCCGCAGGCGAAGCGTTCGACAAATGCGCCAAAGTCATGGGCCTGCCCTACCCCGGCGGCCCGGTGATCGACCGCCTGGCAAAGGAGGGCAACCCCAAGGCGTTCCGCCTGGCACACCCCCATGTCGACGGCTACGACTATTCGTTCTCGGGGCTCAAGACCTCGTTCCTCTACATGCTGCGCGACGCCGTGGCCGACGACCCCGATTTCATCGAGCGCAACAAGGCCGACCTCTGCGCGTCGCTTCAGGGCACGATCGTGGAGATACTGCTCGACAAACTGGTGCGGGCGTCGAAAGACACGGGCATCCGCGACATCGCCATCGCCGGGGGCGTATCGGCCAACTCGGGACTGCGCAACGGCATCGTCGAGCAGGGCCTCAAGCGCGGCTGGCGCACGTTCCTGCCGGAATTCAAGTTCACGACCGACAACGCCGCAATGATTGCCATGGCAGGCTACTACCACTACCAGCACGGCGATTTCTCGTCGCTCGACGTGTCGCCCGTGGCACGGCTCGAAGAGCTGTAATGCGGCCGGGAAGATGAAACGGCTCGCGGCATTCGTGCTGCTCCTGGCGGGGATCGGCAGTGCATACGCCAGCGACGGCGATGCGGAGCGGCTTCGCGCATGGCGCGCCGGGGAAAAGGTCACGGAAGAAGCGGTGGCGGAATACGGCATCGACCGCTGTTTCGCCAGTTCGGAGATCGGCGACGCACTCCTCGCGCGCATGTACGGCAAATCCTACAAGCCGGACTGCACCGGCCCCGCTCGGAGCTCCGCTACCTGCGGGGGCTGCACCGCAACCTCGCAGGCGAAACCCTGCTGGGCGAACTGGTCTGCAACGAGGCCATAAGCGGCGACCTGCTGGAAATCTTCCGGGCGCTCTACGACGCAGCCTACCCCATCGAACGCATGGTGCTGATCGACGAATACGACGCGCAGGACGGCCCTTCGATACGGGCCAACAACTCTTCGGCATTCAACTTCCGGTTCATCGCGGGAACCGGAGTGCTCTCCAACCACAGCCGGGGCATGGCCGTCGACATCAACCCGCTCTACACCCCTTATGTCAAAACGAACGGCGGCCGCACGGTCGTCGCCCCCGCGGAAGCTGCCCCTTATGCCGAACGGAAGCGGGATTTCCCCTACAAGATCGCCGAGGACGCCCCCTGCTGCCGGGAGTTCCTGCGCCACGGATTCACCTGGGGCGGCCACTGGAAAAGCCTGAAGGACTACCAGCATTTCGAGAAAAAGCAATAGCCGCCCGGAAGCCTCAGCACTGCGCAGGGAGGCCGCCCGCGGTTATTTCGGGACGGCAACGATCGATTCGGGAGCGCTCCCGGGTATTCCGGGACAGCATCCGGCCAGTTCGGGACAACACAAAGGCTCCCGACCTTTCGAGGTCGGGAGCCTTTTTTCCTCCGGGCATCCCCGGATTTTCCGGAGACCGGATTATTTTACGCCGAAGAGTTTTCCCTTCAGCGAAAAATTGTCGTACTCGGCTTTGAGCGAAGCCATCAGGTCGCGTACCGACTGGATCTTTTCGGCCCGCCATGCGTTGGCGCCGCAGAAGGCATAGCCGTTCTGCAATTTCCCCTTGAAGGCGTTGTAGAGCGCCAGCATGATGCAGTAGGGGCTGTGCGTCACGTCGCACGTCTTGATGCAGTCGAACGGGCAGTTCTTGGGGCGTTTCAACCCCTCCTTCACCCGGTCGAGGAACGAGCTGTGGATGGCCCGCCCCGGCATACCCACGGGGCTCTTGATGATCTCGATATCCTGCTGCGTGGCATCGAGGTAGCTCTGCTTGAACGCCGGGTCGGCGTCGCACTCCTCGGTCGTGACGAAGCGGGTGCCCATCTGCACACCCTCGGCGCCCAGCGACATGATGCGGTAGATGTCCTCGCCGGTGTAGATGCCGCCGGCCGCGATGACGGGGATATGGCAGCCGTGCTCGGCCTCGAACGCATGTACTTCGGCGACGATTTCGGGGACGATGCTCTCGAGTGCATAATGCTCGTCGACAAGCTGCTCCTCCTTATAGCCGAGGTGGCCGCCCGCCTTGGGGCCTTCGACCACGATGGCGTCGGGAATGTACTTATATTCTGCAAACCATTTCTGGCACAGCAGTTTCGCGGCGCGCGCCGACGATACAATGGGTGCCAGTTTGGTTTTGGCTCCTTCGGTAAGGAACGACGGCAGGTTGAGCGGCAGCCCGGCGCCCGAGAAGATGATGTCGGCCTTCTCGGCGATGGCGGTCTTCACCATGTCGGCGAAGTTGGACATGGCGACCATGACGTTGACGCCGATGATGCCCTTCGTCGCTTCGCGGGCCTTGCGAAGCTCCTCCTTCAGCCCCCAGATCGAGGCGGCGCGATAGTCCTTCGAATAGTTGTTATAGATCGCCCCGAGACCGGCCGACGAGATGACGCCGACACCGCCCTGATTGGCCACGACCGATGCCCGGGCCTCAAGGGAGACGCCTACGCCCATACCGCCCTGCACGATGGGGACGGGAGCGAGCAAATTTCCGATTTTCAATGCTTTCATTTTGTTGTGGATTAGTGCAAACCTAATTAACCGCACCAAAGGTACGAAAAACAAAACGGAACACACCATATCCCATACGAATTAATTGTTAATTCTCTGCCGGGCGGCGCCGGAACCGTCGGGAAGGCACGGGCGGAGGATGCAGCGCCCCGTCATGCCGCCGGGGAGCGGGAATTACAGGAACCGGACACCTCTCACCCGGGCGCGGTTGCGGCCGGGGGCTTCGCGCTCGACGATACCGGTCACCACGTCGGCGGCATCGTGCCAGCGATTGGCGCGGAACCGGCGGCGATAGGTCGTCAGGTGGGCGTATAGCTCCGGCCAGCGCAGGTTCCAGCCCCGGGGAAAGCGCACGAGGTGCAGCACCGTGGCCGAATTGGAGAGGATACGCGCCTCCTTGTTGGCGCCTTGGTGGAACCATTCGATGCGCACGGAGGGTGCCAAAGCCTGCACCGAGCGTGCAAACCACGGCCGCCGTTATTGCTTTCTATGGCCGCCTGCCGCGTATCGGAGCGCAGGAGCATCCCGGCCACGAGCGGCTCGGTGACCTCCATCGGTTCACGCGAATAGACGGCATCGGTGATGTAGACCACCCCGTCGGCATCGACCGCATACGAGAGCGAGCAGAGGTAGTCGTCGCCCGTATCGGCCGTATCGGTATAGTTGGCGCGGCGGACAATCTCGTGCGGCAGCTGGTCGTACTCGGCGAAGTTCAGCCCGTAGAGCAAACCCTCGCGGGACGAGGGATGCCCCTGGTACATACTTTCGAATTGCAGCGGGTCGAGCCGCCGTTTGGCTTCGAGCAACTCACGCCCCTGCTGCCCTTCCCACAACGCCTCGCCAGGGACACGGGGGTCGACCTCGGTAGGCGGCGAGGTTTTCAGCGCCTCGAAATTCAGATGCAGCCATGTGTCGGGGGACAGCCCGTCGAGCTGCGCCCAGCGGGTGAACTCGACGACGGGTTCACGCGCGGCGAGCGTGCCGATAAGGTCTTCTTCGTGCCAGCGTGTGAAGACGATCAGTTCGCGCGAGGCGTTGTGCATGCGCGTCCGCACGACCGAGGTATACCACTCCCAGCAATTGGCGCGGACGATGGGCGAATTGGCTTCGAGGGCATCCTTGTAGAGGTCGTCGAGGATGAAGCAGTCGACTCGGTTACCCGTGAGCGCCCCTTCGCGCCCGACGGAGAGCAGCCCGCCGCGGCGGCCGATGACCTCCACTTCGTCGGCCGTACGGATATAACCGGGCGGCTTCGCCCCCTGTTTGATGGTCGTGGCGGGAAAGAGCGCGGCATATTCGCGCGATTCGATGATACGTTGCACGCGGCGGTTGAATTTCGAAGCCAGCGCCCCGGAATAGGAGGCGATCGCAACGCGCAGGTCAGGATCAAGCCCCAGCACGTAGGCCGGAAGCAGTGTCGTCGCGCCGACGCTCTTGCCGTGCTGGGGCGGCATGGTGACGATCAGACGCCGGATGCGCCCGGCGGCAAAAGCCTCCAGCACACGGTAATACGCCCGGTGGAAGGGTTGCAGCTCGAGGAAGGGATAGACCGCCAGCGCGAATGCGCCCAGCGAAGGGGGCACACCCGCGGCGGAGGGAAGAGCCCCGGACGGCCCGGCTCCATCCGTGCAGACCGCCCCGTACCCGGGCACGGCGGGCCGGCCGGCAATGGCACCTTGGGCGGGGGAAACAGGCCGGACGGGCACAGCTGGAAGGCCGGGTGTGACGGGCTGGCCTGAGAGTTCAGACTGGACGCTGGAAACAGGCTGGCCGGGCGCGGCGCGAAGGTCGGAGAAATCGGGATCGAAGATGGCGGCAGGTACGAAAACCTCTGCGGAAGGAGTTTCCGCAGAGGCCGGGTCGGTTTTAACAGACATTGGGTTGATTTTTGAACCCTATGCGCGGCGCCGCGGCGGGAGGTTCGGAAGAAAATGCCGTTCCGGCGGCTGCGCCGGGCCCGGAGGGATGGCCGGAACGGATGGGGCGGATTACACGCAGCGCTTCAGCTCGGAGAAGTCGAAGTCGTTGAGCACTTCGCCCCCGGCTTGCGTGGTGTGGAATTCCCACCAGACGGGCACGAGATCCGTAACGGGGTGCTGCACCCCTTCGGGCAGCGAAACGCGGCCGCGGTAGACGATGACCGACGCCGTGAGGCGGCAATCCGTATCGCCGAAGCGGAACGCGAGCGAACCCGAAAAATAGTTCCCGCCGTCGATGGCGTCCGACAACCGTGCCGCCGCCTCATGGTAAAGTTCAGGTGAAACCGAAT
>ENA-UEQS01001795-UEQS01001795.1-human-gut-metagenome-genome-assembly--contig:-NODE-1795-length-12868-cov-7.473223_pt1 | contig 12868 bp, 9 predicted proteins | sample MGYA00242953_ERZ507953 | MGnify/ENA primary metagenome ERZ507953 (study PRJEB26167, sample SAMN06115474) | human gut metagenome | host: Homo sapiens | place: China:Jiangsu | collected 2016-07-06...
TCATAGAAGTTTGATTTATTCGAATGGTCAAAAAACTGTATAAAAATACCATTCTTTATGGTTTTGTTTTTTTTTTAAAATGAATATTTGCAAATAATGTTTAACTTTAATGATAGTAATTATGAAGAGTCGGATTCTATTGTTTTTGGGTCTTCTATCCTGTATAGGATTGCAGATGTTTGCCCAAGTCTCTGTTTCAGGGAAAGTAGTTGATGCAGGTGGAATAGAAATGCCTGGTGTTAATATTGCAATTAAAGGAACGATGGTCGGTACGATGACAGGTGCTGATGGTACGTTTACTTTATCACGTATTGGTTTTTTCGTTTATCGGTTTTAGGTCCCAAGAGGTGAAAGTGGGAAATCAGACGTTTATTAATGTCAAATTAGAAGAAGATACCGAGCAACTGGAAGAAGTTGTTGTTATCGGTTATGGAACGGCTCGGAAAAAAGATCTTTCCGGCGCAATTTCAAATGTGCAGATGACAGATGAACTTGCTGCTCTGCCAAATCCGAACGTAATGGGGTCCTTATCTAGTAAAGTGGCAGGTTTCCGTTACTCTCCTACCAATAGTGCGGGGGGAGATAACTTCAGTAGTCTGAATATCCGTGGTAAGAATGCAATTCCTGCTGATGTTTCAGCTGGCCAGCAAAGTGTCAATCAGCCGTTGTTGATAGTCGATGGCGTGATTAGTTTTGGTTCAATCAATGAAATCAATACGAATGACATTCAGAGTGTAGACGTGCTGAAAGATGCTTCTGCTGCGGCAATTTACGGTTCACGTGCTGCTAATGGTGTGATCATTATTACGACTAAAAGAGGATTGAGCGAAAGGCCGGTAATCAATGTGAACTCGAGTTGGAACTTTTCCGGTTGGTCTCGTATGCCGAAAATGGTTACGGATGAAGAAAAATTCTTCTGATGCTGTCTGGTCATCTGATTTTGATAGAGCTCAGTTGATGAATACGGTTGAGTATGATGCTTATAATGAGGGTGTTTATACAGACTGGCTGGATGAAATCTCACGTACCGGTTTTGGCCAAAAGTATGACGTGAGTGTTTCCGGTCGTTCAAAAATTGTGAACTATTATATTTCAGGTGATTATACGCGCCAAAAGGGTATTCGTAAAGGGGATGATTATGAAAAATATAACATCATGACCAAGTTGGATATTCAGGCAAAGGAATGGTTGAAAATTGGTTTGAAGGGGAATTATTTAGGTGCTAAAGAATGGGGAGTTCCTGCTCGTATTCAGAACGCCACTTGGATGACACCCTATTCTTATACGCATGCGCGTCAGCCGGGGTACGAGAATTGGCCGAATTCCAGACCTGACGGCAATTCTGCCAGTCCGTTTTGGGGATCTGGTGCTGGTGACTCTCATTTGTGGACAGATGATCAGAAGCGTAATTATAACATCAATGGTGTTGCGTATGCACAGGTAGATTTTCCATTTCTACAAGGGTTGTCTTATCGTATTTCATTGAATGCCCGCCGTAATTCAGCTATGCGTGATGTTTTTAATGATCCTCGTATTTGGGTGAATACGGACAATACTGCTGATATGGACAATCCGGATAAATTTGGGGTGAATGTTGAAGGTTATTCCTATACACAACTTTCTTCTACCTGGAACGTAGATAACATCTTTACATATACGCGTGATTTTAAAAACCATCATGTGGATGCCATGATTGGTTATACACGTGAAGCATCCAACAGCGAATTGCTCCGTACCGATTTTAAGGGATTTTCTGTTCCAACTACGTTAGGGGTTTATAAACAGGACTTGGCTAATACACGTACAATTCGCCGTGAACGTACAAGTAGTTCTGCCATAGGTATATTGACTCGTGTTAATTACAATTATAAAAGTACTTACTATGCGAATTTCACGTTTCGCCGTGATGGTTATTCAGCCTTCTCTGCTGGTAACAAGTGGGGTAACTTCTATGGTGCCTCTGCAGCTTGGGTGTTGAGTAACGAAAATTTTGTCAAAGACAACGCGGATTGGTTGGATTATCTGAAGCTCCGTTTCTCTTGGGGACAGAACGGTAGTCGCTCCGTTTCTCCGTATGCGACGATTGGTTCGGTTGGAACCACTTATACTTGGTTTGGAGATTCTGCTTCCGGTAGTGCTTTCGGACTGGTTCCTTCTTCCTTGCCGAACCGTTCTTTAACATGGGCGACTGTTGAAAAGTTTAATGTAGGTATTGATTACAATGTATTGGCCGGTCGTTTGGGAGGTGCCGTTGATGTATATGCGGGTAAAACGACCGATATGTTGATGGATCGTTCTGTTCCGTATCCTACCGGTTTCCAGACTGCTAAAGCAAATGCTGGTAAAGTGACGAATAAAGGTATTGAAATCACATTGAATTCTGTGAATATTGATGGTGATGGTAAGGAAAAGTTCCGGTGGGAAACTAATGTGGTATTTGATTTGAACCGTAACGAAATCAAGAGCTTGTATGGTAAGAACTACAAAGGTGAAGAAGCGGATGATGTGGCCAATGCGGTTGCCTACGGTTTTGATAGTTACTATGCTTTAATTATCGGCAAACCGATCGGTGCAGCATATGATTTGAAGAAAGTTGGGGTTTTCCAGAGTCAGGAAGAAGTTGATAATTATGTGGACAAGGATGGTAATAAGATCATGCCGAATGCGGTTCCTGGTGATTTGAAGTTCGAAGATTTTAATGAGGATGGCAAGATTGATGCCAATGATCGTCAGTATTTGGGATCAATGGACCCGTTGTTCACAATTAATTTAGGGAACACATTGAGTTATAAAAACTTCTCTTTGTATTTCAACTTTCGTTGGATGCAGGGCAATGATACTCATTTCTTAGGCTATAATCCGCACGCTTACAGTATAGGTGGTAGTGGTGCCCAGCTGGATGCAGTTGATCCTTGGACCCCGACAAATCATACCAACGATTATCCTCGTTATGGATACAATAACTCTTTGAACTATCAGTACTGGAGTCCGCGTTCCTTCTTAAAATTGAAAGACTTGGTATTCTCTTATAATTTTGATCAAAAATTGATTAAACCTTATGGAATCGAAGGCCTTCGTTTGTATGTCTCCGGTACAGATTTGTTTACAATCACAGGCTGGACAGGTTTGGATCCTGAAGATGGGGGTACGATTGCGGGTGGCCCTACATCCAGCAGTATGGGTAGTAAAGGAACCTATCGTACATTCACAGCCGGCATTAACTTGACATTCTAATAGTAAATAAAAAAGAATTACGTATGAAACTCACGAGATATTTTTTTGTAGTAGCTGTTAGTACAGCATTGGCAACCGGTTTGACCGGGTGTTTAAGCCAAGATGAATTTTTGGAAGAGCATTCTTATAAATTCGATGACCAGACATTTTATCAATCAGAATCAGATATGGAATTGGCTCTTAACGGTTGTTATCGCCAGATCCAGTCTTTGATGATGGGGCAGACGCATGGATCTCACTCTTGGATGATTGGGGGAATCGGATTGGACACATATAGTCAAAAAGGAGGAAATGATCATTTTTCAAATTGGAATACATTGACTTCTGAAAGTGGATATACACGTCATTGGTATGATAATTTGTTCAAGTTGATCAACCGGGCCAATACTGTCATTGATATGATAGACGAACGTGTTAATATCCAATATTCTTCTGAAGAGAAGAAACTGGCTATCCGTGCAGAGGCTGTATTTTTCAGGGGATGGGCGTATCGTGTATTGGCCGGTATGTATGGCAATGTGCCTATTCTGGAACACCATGCGACAGAAATTACTACGGGATATACACCAAGTAATCGTCAAACTGTATGGGAATTCTGTAAGAAGGATTTTGAATATGCTGCAGTTAATCTGCCAAAGACAGCCTCTAAACCGGGCAAGCTTACACGAGCTGCCGCTGATCATTATTTGGCGGAAATTAGTTTAGCATTAGGGGATTTTGATAATGCTGTGGCTGCCTCTACTCGTGTTATCGATGGTACGGACGGAGATTATCACTTGATGACGACTCGTTTTGGTTCTCGTGCTGGAGAGGCCACCGATCGTTATGGTAATTCATTGGCTGCTCCCGCTGGTGCTTATTGGGATCTTTTCCGTGAAGGTGGCAACCAGAACTCAACAGATAACAAAGAAGCTATTTGGGTTTGCCAATATAATTATGGAACTTACTCTACCGGTGGCGGCGGTAATGAATGGTGGCGTATTAATGCCAATAATATCGAGTCGGTTTGGATGTCTACGACTGTTCGGAATGATACGAAAAAACGCACTTTGTCAAATGGAACTCAGATATATTTATGGGGTGACAATGTGGCTTGTTTTCAACCAGGTATTATGGGTAGTGCGAAATCGAATGTACCGAGTGCGAAAGATCGCTATGAAGCGAATATTGCCCGTGACTCGATGGGGGGGAATGTGGCTTATCAAGGAACCGGTATTATTCCAACCTATTATGTACGGGATCGTTTATGGGAAGAGTCTTGCAAAAATGGTAAGGTAGATTTTCGTGGTTCTGAGGTCATGATTCAGCGAAACTGGTATACGCCGGGGGGAACGCGTTGGCTGGATGAAAAAGCTGCTGCTTATGCACGGGCAGAAAAGGCTAGAGGCACGGCCGATGAGGCGGCTTATGCTATTACGGCTTCTGATACAGTTGAAATTTTCCCTCGTTTTTGGAAATTTTCTGATGACAGACATCCGAACGGTGACAACAAAGCCTATGACTGTGATTGGTATATGTTGCGTATAGCTGAAACTTATCTGATTCGTGCAGAAGCTTATTTGGCATTGGGAGAAAAGTCGAAAGCTGCTGCTGATATCAATGTATTGCGTGATCGTGCTAATGCATCTTATTGTACAGCTGCCGATATCGATATTGACTATATTTTGGATGAACGTGCTCGTGAGTTGTTGGGAGAGGAAAACCGTTGGATCACGTTGAATCGTTTATCTGTCAATCCGAATGCAACGTATATTAGCGATTGTCATCCGATTCAGGATGAAACGACGGGTAATACGATGTATGATCGCGCTCGCAAATATGCTTTCGGGTATGAAAACTTGTCTGGTTCTAATCAACCGCGCGAATGGGATCCAGTAGAAAAACGGTATATTTCCAACTTCCATCCGTATAATTATCAGTATCCGATTCCGACGCAGGTAATTCAGTCTAATACAGGTATTGAATATCCGCAGAATACTGGATATTAATAAATTGGAAAATAATAATATTAGAAAAGAAAGGGTGGTAAAAATGCTGCCCTTTCTTGTTTATGTTGAACATCGGAAAAGTGAATACAAGTGGGAGATGTATATGTGGATGTTGTGGATAAAGAATAGGAAAAAAGAGTTTTTGGAATATCGGTATGTTTTTCTTTGGGACTCGTTCTCCCTGTTAAAAATATTAGAAAATGAAGCGAAAAAAAATAATTGTTGGAAGGATAGGATTTATTGCAATAGGTTTGTTCTTGCTGAGCCTGTATCTAAAAGAAACTTTTCAGTATGCTTTTTTTAATCGGGAACAGCAACAATTATTTCTTTTTGATTCCGATTATGTATCGGGCCTGCTTTTGCAGCCAGGTGGGGTGGCACTTTGCTTGTCCCGTTTTCTTGTCCAGTTTTTTTATTCAACTGTTTGGAGTGTCTCTTTGACTGCGCTTTTGCTTCTTTCTATCATCTTGGCAAGTATGGGGATTTTGCGTAAGTTGGGAGGAAAATGGTTTTTGGCCCCTCTTGCGTTTTGTCCGGCGGGGACTTTGATTTTGTCTTTGTTTGATCCTTGCTTTTTTTATGAAGGGCTGATTGCCTATGCTATGGCTATGGTTGGCCTTTATCTTTATTTGTCTACAGCCAGAGAAACTTTGCGAATGCGATTGTGTCTGGGGGGGGCGATTGCGTTTATTCTGTTTGGGTTGGCAGGAGCGGTTGCCTCTTTGTTCGCATGTTGTGCCTTTTGCTGTGATTTGGCTGGAAAGAGCAAAAAAAGTCTTTGTTCGCTGTCTTATGTTCCATTTACATTGTTATTGGCTTGGGGAGCTGTGCGCAGCGGCGTGATGGCTCAAATGGAACGAGGATGTACTTCTGCCAATTATTATGAATGGACATTAGAAATGCCTGTTTTCCATCATATCAGTTGGGTGGCACTGTTGCTTCTTCCGTTTGGGGTTGTGGTGGGGCGAATGTCGCTGTTGCATGGTAAATGGTTGCAAAGGATTGTTTTCTTGTTGCTTTTGACAAGCGAAATAGGACTTTTTTCCTTCTTGCAGGATCGGAGGATGAATCAGGTTCGAGTTTCTTTTGAACAATATCGATATGAATATTATACTGTTATGAAACAATGGAAAGATCTGCAACGGGAAGCTTCTAAGCGTATTATGCACTATCATGATGCGAATTATTTGAATCTCTCTTTGGCAGAGCAGGGAGTGCTGCTTGACCATTTGTTTACTTATCCTCAATATGGTCCGCAATCGCTTGTTTATATCCCGAATAATAAATCAGCCGATGTCCGTTTGGCTCATTTGTGGTTTGCGATGGGAAATATAGCTGCTGCTCAGAATGTGGCTTTTAACTCTTTATTCGCGTTGAATGGATATAATCCGACCATGCTTCAGATGTTGGTGCGGATTGAACTGATGCGAGGGAATTATCTGGTTGCGTTGAAGTATATAACCTTGTTGGAAAAAACAGTGCATTATGCCGGTTGGGCCACTGCTCAACGTCGTTTTTTGTTTGATGATGAAGCTGTGGAGCAAGATCCTTCTTTAGGCACTGGACGTGCCTCTTTCCCCTTGGATGATTCATTTGTTCTTTTGGCGTCTCCTATGGACGATCTTTATAAAATCGTAGCGGTTAATCCTGCGAATTCAAATGCGATGCAATATGCACTTGCTTATTTGCTTTTGGCGAAAGACTTTAATCATGTGCAATCGTTCGTCGATACTTATTATGGAACTCCGGCTCTTCAGTATTTGGCCGAACCGGTACAGGAGGCCCTGCTTTTCTTTTCAGATTATTATCATACATTGGAGGAGGACTATGCTCTCCGACATGGTATCTCGAATGAGCAGTTATCCGCTTACCAACAGGTTGATTGGGAATACTGCAAGGCACATGGTGTCGAATCGTCCACATTGGATCGGTTTGTGCAGTTTAAGAAAGGATATGAACAAGTACGACAAGGAGCTCCTCGTTCCTTGTTGGATGGTTTCAAGCATACATTTTGGTATTATTTACTTTTTGCTGAGATTGGATGATGGAAACAAAGATTAATTGGATGATATGTCTGCTTGCAGGACTGTTGTTTGGAGCCTGTAGTGGAAACAGACCCGTACAAATACAAGGAGTGTTGGAGGCTGACCCTGATATATTTCCGGATTATAAGGGTGTGACGGTTCCGATGAATATCGCCCCATTGAATTTCTCCTATTTAGGGAATGAACCTTGCCGGTTGGTCGTTGAAGTGGCAGGGCATGAGCTGATGCAGATGGAGGGCAGACGAGGGCTTTTTTCATTTCCGGTTTCCGATTGGAAGGATTGGATGGGTCGATACGCTGGTGACTCGCTTCGTCTGACTGTTTTAGCGTATCAGTCGGATCAGTGGAAGCGTTACCGCTCTTTTTCAATCTATATAGCCCCAGATTCAATAGATTCTTATCTTTCTTATCGATTAGTTCCTCCTGGATACGAAGGTTGGAGGGAAATGGGAATCTACCAGCGTGACCTTTCTGATTATGAACAACGTCCTATTTTGGAAAATCGTCTGACAAAAGGTAATTGCGTGAACTGTCATGCCTATTGTGAGCGTGATCCGTCACGTATGATGTTCCATGCGCGTGCGGATTTGGCTGGTACGTTGATTCTGCAGGACGGTTTGGTTGAAAAGCTAGATGTGCAAACAGAGCAAATGGGTTCTTTTGTTTATCCGTATTGGCATCCTTCGGGTGATTATATTGCTTTTTCCATGAACAAGACTCGCCAAAATTTCTATAGCCATGATCCCGATAGGGTGGAGGTCTATGATACAGCCTCGGATGTGGTGATATATAGTGTGAAAGATCATAAAATAATGACTTCTCCTTTGTTACGATCTACTTGTGCTTTTGAAACATTTCCGACTTTTTCACCGGATGGGCATTTTTTATATTTTTGTTCAGCGGTTGCGGTCGATTCGCTGCCCCAGAATTGCAGGCAAGTGAAATACAGTCTTTGCCGGATAGCGTTCGATTTCCAAAACGAACGTTTGGGAGAAGTTGTCGACACGCTTTACAACGCGCGTATGGAAGGACAAAGTGTTTCTTTTCCGCGTTTGTCTCCTGACGGACGTTTCTTGGCTTTTACACTTCATGATTTTGGTAATTTTTCTATTTGGCATAAGGAAGCTGACCTGTATATGCTTGATTTGCTTACTTCCAGAAAATATCCTTTGGATGTTTTCAATTCGGAAGAGGCGGAGAGCTATCATTCTTGGAGCGGTAATGGTCGTTGGATGGTGTTCAGCAGCAGGCGGATTGATGGACTTTATACACGTCTTTTTATTGGCTATGTTGATTCGGAAGGGGTGGGGCATAAACCGTTTTTGCTGCCCCAGAAGGATCCTTTAACCTACTATGACGCGTTAATGTTTTCGTATAATATACCGGAATTGATGCGGTCAGCAGTCACAGTGGACGCCTGTCGGCTAGCCGGTTGTTTGAGAAGCGGAAAGAAATCAAATTTGAGGTGATAAGTGAATCGGTGGAGTGTTTGGGCGAATATAGTTGTAAATGCCGTGCTTGCTTCGGAGAAAATTTCTTGTAGTGAATAATATGGCTCTGTTCAGGAGTTTCGTTTCAATGAAGAAGGCAAATATGGAACTTTGTAATTGACAAACACTCATTTCTTTGTCCTTTGCAGCATTGATGCTGAAATGGCAGACATAGAGAGAAAAATGCGGTTATAAGATCCGCCTCTTTAGACATCGGTAGAGTGGTTTCCTATTTTGGGGATTGGGTGACGGCATATAATTGGTACTTGCTTGTTTCGCTTATGTCATTCGATATAGACATGAAGGAGGTCTCTTTTTGCCAGAAATGTAATGATTAGTATCAAAAGGATAAGGCGAACTGTGGAATATTGTGGATAATTTTGGCTGTAATGTTACTAATGCCATTGAATAATATATAATGATATGGAAATAATTTGGAAAACAATTCAATTGAGTTGTCTCTTTTTTTCTTTTGCAGAGTTTTTTGTTCAGGACAAAAGATTTTTTAGTGAGAGACTTTGGGGCGAAAGCGGATGGAATTACGTTGAATGTGGCGACAATTCAGAAAGTTATTGATTTCTCCCATGAACAGGGCGGAGGTCGTGTTGCGTTTACTCTTGGTGATTTTGTGACAGGCTTGATCTATCTGAAATTAGGTGTAACAAAATGTGAAGTTGTCCGCAAAAGAAAAAGACTATCGTCCTGCGATTGTCCTTGATGATGTGCACAATAGAACATTTAAGAATGTGAGCGCTAACGTTCCTGGATAGAAACGTTATTATTTATGTTCGTGACAATTTTTCAAAAATCAGGAAATTATTTTTTATCTATAAATTTTTATTATCAATAAATGAAGAAGTCTGTATTTATATTAGGATGTACATTGTGGGGTGTCTCTTTGTCCGCACAAAATGAAAATGTACAGTATCAACTGCTGGAGGGATATTCTTCCTCTCGTGCTTTTAATCCGAAACACATTGCAGTGCCAGATTTGCCAGGATATAAAACTCTGAAATGTGATTTCCATTTGCATACCTATTATTCGGATGGACATGTCACTCCTGAAATGCGTGTATTGGAGGCTTGGGCTGAAGGACTAGACGCTATTTCAATCACAGATCATCAGCCAGTGCCTCGTTCTCACACGGAAACGAAGGATTGTAATGTCTCTTACAATAAAGCCTTCCCAATGGCTGAAAGTAAAGGAATTACGCTGATAAAGGGGTTGGAGATTACAGGGAGCGATCCTGTTGGACACTTGAATGTCCTTTTTATCAAAGACTGTAATGACTATATGCCGAAAAAAAGAAATTTTTCAGAGACTGAAGCTGACAGCCTGATTGAAAAAGCTGCTGCGGAGGGCGCTTACATTACAACGAATCATCCTGGGTGGCCAGATAAGAACAGCGAATTGCCTGCTTATATTGTTCGTCATATCGAGCAAAAGCGGATTCAGGGTATTGAGATATTCAATAACGAAGAGTTTTATCCGCGTGCTATCGATTATGCAGACCAGTATAACTTGGCTTATATTGGAGCAACGGATGCTCATTATCCAATGGATTTCCTGTTTGACTTGAAAAAGAAATTCCGTACATTGACGTTTGTTTTTGCAAAAGAAAATACGCCAGAAAGCATTAAGGAGGCCCTTTATGCGGGTCGTTCAATCGCCTATGCTGATCAGAAATTGGCAGGAAAAGAGAACATGTTGAAATTGTTTTTACGTTCTTCGTTGAAAGTACTTTCTTATGAGGAAAGGAATGGAAAGTTCCATGTCCGTCTATTGAATGAAAGTGATATTCCTTATCTATTAGATAACGGCGTTTTAAGTGATCGTATTCGTATTCCGGCACATGCTGTTTGTGATATGACTCGTCCTCTTTCTCAATTGACACAGCCTTTCCGTGTGACAAATATGTATATCTCGTCTACTGAACGTCTAGAAATACCAGTGTCCTATCTGTTGGCTTCAAAGGAAATGCCAGAAATGCCATATGTTGATGAGCGGAAGGTCTCGTTTGTCAAAGAAGGCTTGTCAATAGTTTTGTCTTGCGGTGAAGGTGATACCTATTATACACTGGATTGAACTGAGCCTGAATTTGGTAGTGCTTCCCGTTGTGAAGGTGCGATCATACTGGATGCTCCTTGTAAATTGAAAGCTTGTACCTATAAGGATGGAAAGCCCAGTCGTGTATATGAACGTTATATCGGTTTCTCACGTGCTATCAAATGTAAAGGAAGGCGACAGGGGGTATCTTATCGCTATTATGAAGGTAACTTCAAATCTGTGAGTGATTTGGAGAAGATTGGTGAAATGAAGGCAAAGGGAGTGAAATCTTATTTAGAATTTGAGGATGATTTCAGAAACGAGGATCATTTTGGCTATGTGTATGAAAGCTTTTTGTCCGTCCCTGTTTCAGGAGCTTATGGTTTCTCCTTGAAAAGTAATGACGGTTCGGACCTGTTTATTGGAGGCGTTCGTGTAGTTGACAATGATCGGGCTGTCGGCTATGTGGAAGCAAATGGGTTTGTCTATCTAGAAAAAGGGTGTCATCCTTTGAAGCTTCGTTACTTTGACGGGTATAGTGGCGAGTATTTGCTGATGGAGTGGATTTGTCCTAAACAAACCTATGGGGAAACTGTCTCTGCCTCATGTCTTTTTGTTGAATAGAAATCTCGTCTTATCCAATATTAGCGAAGATAGTCTGTTTCTATAGTTTGATTTTGGGCGTATTTGGATCGATGAATGATTATCGGTAGTTAGAATTATCTGTTTGAAAGTGTTACAGAACCTTTCAAAAAATATAGTGAAAGAGGTTGTATCGTAACATGTTACACGACACAGCCTCTTTTATTCGTTATACAGAAGTTTTTTTGTTTATTTATTCGGATTGACTATACATACAGAATCCTTTTGCGATCTTTTTACTGAATGTCCCTTGTTAGGTTTAAAAAAATCTTATTTGAATTTAAAAATCTAATGAGCGAAAACTGTATCCAATTCCTTTATCCCTAATTTATTCGGAATACCGCTACCATAAACTATTTTTCTTTAGAATTATAAAAAACTATTTCCTTATACACCCTATAATATCCAGGCTTGTTGTCATTAAAAAGGGGATAAAGATTTGCTGCAAATTGATATTTTTTCCCTTGTCTAACTTCAATACCTATATCAGTCCATGCATTGTTGCCATTCAGTAGTAGCCATTGATTGTCTTCTTTACGTGCTACCATATAATCCTCTCCCAAAAACAGGACTTTGGAATTATTATTATTCAGACTCATCGACACGCTTTTTGTGTCTATCGGATAAAAAGCTTTGTCTGTTTTCATAGATATTTGCAGAGTATCCAAGAATGCAGGTGCCGTAAAAGGTGTTGCTGGCTGAACTCTTCCATGATTGACTGCCGAATAATTAACAACTTTTCGTCTGAACATTTCTTGAAAATGCTGTGAATTGTTCATTAATAATACTTCAATAGTATCCTGTTACCGATAAAGGATGATAGTCATATTCAGTTCGTAATGATAGAGAATCAGAATTTAAGGCTTCTCCTTGCGGAATATCCCGTGGTATAGGACTCAGTACTATATTTACAGGCCGTTCGAAAGAATTTTTATTTATTGGAATGATTTCAGGACTAAATGTGATATCTGATATAATATCTAATTCTCATAACGGAGAATCAAAAACGTCTTTTTTGAATGCTGATTTCAAAAGGGGCTGTCGGTATATCTGGAATAAACAGATACTTTATTCGTGCCCAACATCGCCTCTAAACAATGAAAACGCTGTTGCAGGGTGGTATCGGATTTAATAATGCTGTCTACATAAAGAGCATAATTCCTCTTACAAACGAATGCCGTCTGTTTTATCATCTTGTCCATTCTTGGAAGGGTAAGAATGACAAGAATTAAATAGTACTAATGATGTAAAGAGTAAATATTTTATGATTGTCATTTGTAGAGTCTAAAAGTTACCAGAATTGTATATTTTACCTTTATAGCCTTCCTTTACAATGTTCCGGGTAGCCTTTGAGAAGCATTGGATATTCTTTCTTTTCAATATTCTTGCGCTTATTGGTACAGTAAGCGGCAAGAATACAAC
>ENA-UEQS01001797-UEQS01001797.1-human-gut-metagenome-genome-assembly--contig:-NODE-1797-length-12859-cov-16.538570_pt1 | contig 12859 bp, 10 predicted proteins | sample MGYA00242953_ERZ507953 | MGnify/ENA primary metagenome ERZ507953 (study PRJEB26167, sample SAMN06115474) | human gut metagenome | host: Homo sapiens | place: China:Jiangsu | collected 2016-07-06...
CACATGGATGTCAGGGGAAACCAGCTCATGGAACACATTCTCAAACTCACCAAAGGTGTTTTTGATGTGCTGCTCTACCGCAGACAGTTCTTCTGTATAAACCTCTGGTACACGATTCTCCTCAGATGACCAGAAGGTTCCCTCCTGTTCCGTCCCGTCTGGGTTCAGAAAGATCTGGAAGTATGCGTCGTCCTCGGTCAGCTTATACAGCAGACCCATGCGGTAGTCCAACCCCACCAGCACGGTATCCAGATGGGCTGCTCTGCCGTCCGGGTGGTTTCGATCCAACCACCGGCCGCTTTGAAGCCAGCCCTTCAACTCCTTTAACCAGTCAGAATGCAGCTTGGACATTCCTGCTTCATTCATCTGGAATACCAAGTCCACAGAATCATCGTTTATGATATATGGGAACTGCGTATAGGGGGCGTTGGGTATGTACTGCTCCGGCTTTGGACCAAAGATTTTCCAGAAGCGCTCCAGCCCCTCCTGATCGACGGTGATGCAGGAGATAGAGCGTTGCTTGTCATCGGCGTCTGCGTCCAACCCCTGCTGGAGCGTCTGGTCGGCGTCGGGGTTGATCCAGTGGTACTCCATCTGTTCCAGTGGAGCCCCGGCCTCGATCTCTTTTTTCAAGGTCAGGAACTCATAATCGCCCGGTTCCAGCTTTAATCCCTGCTTAACAGCATCCAGCGCACCAGCTTTATTACCAAAATGTGCCCGTAACTTGCCTACTTGTAGCCAGATCCAGGGGTAATCCGGCTCCTCCTGAGCGCCCCGTTCCGCATATTTCAGTGCTTCTTCCAGCCTGCCGCAGTACATCAGTGCCACGGAATAGCGGTAGTACCAGGTAGCGCAGCCTGCGGCGTTTTTCTCGGAATCTTTCATCCATTCCGCTGTCTTGCAGTAATATCGGTACTCATCCAGATTATTGTAGGCAAAGGCGTACCAGAGGGCGATCTGTAAATCCTGGCGGGCCTGCTTTTCGCTGAATCGTCCTTCTGCTATACCGTTTTTAACAAAATCATCAAGCCAACTAACCATTTTCCCAAAGTAACCAGCAGTTCCTTCATCAAAGGCCGCCAGTGTCTCGATGTCCTCTGCCGAGAGCAGGGAGCCGGTTTCCTCATGAATCTCCGGTTCCGGTTCCCGCTCCCACAGGCGGACTGCTCCCGCATCCCGGCGGAATACATGGAACGCCCCCTGGGTCACACAAGAATCCGTGAAGAAATCCTTGGCCGCCTCCAGCACGGCGGGCAGGTCCCAGGCGATGAAGTCCAGATACCCGTAGTACAGTCCAGTCGCGCCTCCTAAAAAGGCCACGGACTCCGCTCCCGCCTTACGCAGGATGGTATCCCGCAGGTCATCCCGGAAGTCCAGAATGGCTTTTGCTCGTTCCTCGCCGGTAAAGTCGTCTACCGGGTAACACAAAAATCCCGCCACGATTCCGTCCCGATGGTACTCGTCCACCGTATCCGTACAAGCGGCCATGTATTCGTTGATCATAACCGGCAAACGGCAGCTTCCAGTATAGACATCCAGCCTCCAGTCAGCCTCCGGATCTTTTACCGGTTCCAGTTCATAGGCGATGTAGCTGTTTTCCAGATAGTCGCTGCCATCCCGCCAGAGGGAGAGCCCCATGCTCTGCACCAACTCTGGCAGTTCGGTAAGCGGCATGGCCGGTTCGTCTTTCGGCTGGGCAGAAACATCAAATCCGGCAATCAGCGCGATTGCAGAAACTTCTCCGATGGTTTGATCCACCAGCATAGAGAGCGCCCACCAGCCCCGGTCCGGCTCCTCCTTCAACAGCGGCGTCAGCTTTTCACAGTACAGGACCAGGTTCATCTGGTTGTCCGCTGTTTTCTCTGCCCACACCTGCACATCCTCAGCCCGAACTTCGATCTCTCCAGCCCGCAGTTCGAACCCCTCGCAGGGCTGTCGGCCTACCCAGATATTCCAATGCTCAAGCACAGATTCTGGGGCCTGCTTCTGGAAGTACACCAACGGGAACAGGCGGGAGCGAAGCCCTTCTGGACTGAGGATCAGTTCATACTTTTCGCCATTGAAGCCCAGCTCAAAGGAAGTATCACGCAGGGCAGTTTTGAGTGCATTACCGCATTTTTCAATCAGCTCATCGCCGCGCTGGTGCGTTTCGTCAATATCCATGATTTGACGCAGCCCCGCCTCAATCTGAGAAAAGGTTGCCCATGCTTCCTGCGTCCTTTCACGGAAGTTCTTTTCAAACCGGGGCAGGGACAAACGACGGCGGCAATCGTCTATGTACTCCTGAGTATCTTTGTCTCCGGGGCGGGCGTTCAGGGCCTGTTCAAAGTAACGCAGGGCGGGGCCTTCCTTATCCAGACAGTAATAGGCCAAAGCGATTCGATAATTCCAGCAGTGATCTTCGGCAAAATACTCCTCATGGGGAGCCAGAAGTTCCAGCGCCTTTTCATAAGGCTCCCGTTCTCCTATCTCTGCAACGGCGATATATGCCTTGGCCAGTTCGCTGTCCAGTTCCGGGGTGCGCTCCTCGGCAGGAATCGCTTCCAAGGAGTCGATTACCTTCTGCGCTTCATCCTGTTCAAACCATTGCTGGCATTGTTTCAATAAATCCATATCATGATCTCCTTTTCCGTCTTCGGTAGGGATAAGTTTCACTAATAAGCAGAGCTTGTAATTTCAAAGCTAAAATTCATATCTGCATTTATGGTGGCTTCTTCATTTGTGGCTGGTTGTATCACAAACTCAAATGTAGGTTCATAGTCCCCGTCCTGCAAGGTTTCTCCACCCAAAATCTCGATATGATACCAGCCATTTGCAAGCTCAATCATCGGCTTCTTATGCACTCTATAGTAAGAAATCAGATCTTTCACCTTTTCAGGCGTAAACTGTTCCAATATTGGCCATGTAAAAAGCATCAGCATATTATGATCTACTTTGAGGGAATAGCCACTTTTTCTAAGCTGCAATCGGTTTCTTTCTTTGCACAGCTCCGGTCTATCACCAGAGAGATTGAACAATATGGTATAGGGATAGTTTTCAATACCGGTCATTGGGATTACAATTCCTTCGGCAAATACCCTGTCGCCGCTTTCGTTTGTGGTAAACTCCATCGCTAAATCATCTGAAAGATGATTTGCCTGCTTCCAGTCCTCCAGCAACAAAATGTCACCAAGGAGAAAATAATTAACAAGATCGTTTAATACTTCCGTAAACCTATATATCATCCATTATGCCTCCCTTACAATCCTGTCCGCTGCCAACCGTTCAGCCGCTCCTGCACCGCGTCAATCATCCAACCCTCGCCCACGCGTTTCATGAGAAAGCGGCGGTCAAAGCTGGTATTTTTCTCTCTGGTGTAGATGTAGAGCTTGTTCTTAGTGATCTGCTCCGCGTCAAGGAATTCTTCCCCGTTGTAGGTGCCCTGGGCGCTGTATGAGAGGGCCAGAGGCCGATAGCCCAGACGGGGCTTTTCGCTCACATACTTCTCCCAGATCGCCAGCAGGCGGGGCACAGCCTCGGCATCTTCAAACCCAACCTGCTCCATGTACTGCTCCCATTCTGTCATTTCGGAAAAGAAAGCGGACAACACACTGCGGCATTCCGACGCTGCCTGCTCATCCAGCAGGACGGGCTTTTTGGCCTTTTCCCGCTGGAGCTGGGAGAAGTATTCCATCTGCTCCTTGGTAAATTGCACATGGGCCACCGGCTTGATGTAGTTGTTGCCGACGACAGCCAGCAGTCCATCATAAGTAACAGCAGTGTGGTCAATCCAGATATGGGAGAGCTTGGGGATGGAGGCTGCCTGGAGCATACCGGCATCATCCAGACCGGTGTGGTCAAGGGTCAACAGGTCCAGCTTACAGCTTTGCAGGGCGGACAGGCCGCTTCCGTCGATGCCGGCATTCCCGGTCAGCAGCAGGATGCGCAGCTTGGACATGGCGGAAAAAACGGGGAAACAGGCGTCTGTGAGTGAGCCGTTCTCCACACCGAAATTGACCATGTTTTTATGTGCGGTAAACGGGATGAGCATTTCATCCGTTACCGGATAGCCTTTCACATGAAATCCCACCAGAGTGTACCCAGCCAGCCGTTCCATGATCTCTGTGGTCAGCTCCGGAATATCAAATTTCTTTTCTCCATCTAAAGTTAGGACACCGTTTTCCCAATCCGCTGTTCGTGCCCGTTTTGGCCATTCCATAGTTTACCTCCTTACTCTTGCGCTCTATCTATTACCATTCTCCACCCGGATGTCTGCACCCGGATAACAGGACGGAAAAAGTCATAGTCATTGTGAATCTCGTTATCTTCCCGAACCTCCGGTTTACAGTGAGGGGAACAGGGTAAATATCCAAGCAAAGGACCCATGCCACCGCAGATATTACAGCCGCCGTCGCCGCCGCAGGTGGTCAATGTTTTCCCATCTACCAGCTCCCGCTTATAGGGGTCGTAGGCAATAGACAGGCCAAAGAAGTTGGGCTGCTCCATGTCGTATGGCTTGCCCTGATCTTCCTCGCTTTCAAAGTGGTGCAGATGCATGGAGTAATCCAGTCCATCTCCCCAGGGAAACAGGGTGCGGCATCCGCCTCCGCACAGATAGGCCCACTCATCCGGCGTGGGAAGGCTGGCTGCCATCTCCCACAACAGGGATCGCTGAAACTCCGGGTAGGTCATTGGATGGCACAGCCACGCTCGCCAGCTATCACCATTGCGTTCAAAGCGGACTGTTTGGTTGATCTCAAGACTCTGGCCGGCCAGTTTTTGCAAATCCTCCAGCCAATCGGGATGGGCGGTGATGCGGGGGTCGTTCATGGGCACGCTTTCCCAGCCAATCTCCTCCAGCTTCCGGCCCACGAACATGGGGCCGATGGTCACCTGGCGTACTGGGGTCATACCCTGCCGGAGAAATCCCTCCACAGAGCCCTCATATTCGATTTCCGCAAAAATATCCGCCAGTTCCTCTTGGTTGGCCTTGTCCATCCCTTGGACAAAGCCCTCCCAGCCAAGAATCACGGTATTGCCTGGAACAAAGACAAACTCCCGGCCACCTTTTTCAAATAGGCCGGTGGTGCAGCTTTGTCCCCAGCGGGAAAAGGCGTATAGTTCTTTGAATGTCAAATTATAACGAGTCGCCAGCGTCTGCATCAGCCAGAGCTTATCTGACAGTTTTAATGTATCAAATTGTGGGCGAAATAAATTCTCGTTCATAACAAGACCTCTTTCAATTTGCTCCGGCAGACTGTGATTCCTTTTCCACAAGGCGAACCGCCTCCGTCAATAGCGTGGGAAGCTGATTTGTTTCTGTCGTTTCATATTGCTGGACTGGATGCGCCCAATCAAAATTATGAATGACAGAAATGATGTATTTGTCCTGATACCAGCCCATATCCAGCAGAAAGCAGTTCGGATATTCTACTTGCAGCATATCTTCTTTTCGTGTGTCATCCGGAAAAACGACCTTTCCCATGCCAAAATTCAAATGACGCCAGCTGCGCTGTATATCATCCATCATGATCTCCTTTAGTTTTTTCCAGCCACAGTCCTGTTTCCGCCTAAAAAAGCAGTTCACCGAAAAACAATCTGCGAACCACAGAAGATAATGATTCAAGCTGTGGCTTGCTGAGAGGAGTGTAGTGAAGGACAATTTCTCCATACAACTCCGTGTTGATGTGGTGTTCTTCCAGATACCGCAGAACCTTTCGGTTGTTCCGCACGATATTTAGACGAAACCTGGTATTATCAAGGGCATATTCAAAACAGTCTGGGTCAATCAACTGACCATTGGCTGGATCATTCATTTCCAAGCGGAGTGCTTCCGCGCCGGTCTTGCGGGAGAGTGTAAAGTAACCATCCTCCAGTTCAAAGGACAGGCAGGACAGCCCTTCCTCATTGTCCAGCTCCCAAGTCATTCTTTTTGCAAATAATTCCATTGGTTTACCTCATAACTACTCCAAGGTCATTTCACAAAGAACCAGCTTGTCTTTCTCATCACTGAGAAATACCCGGTTCCCCCATACATCCAGCACATGGAAGGAAGCGTATCCACGGGGCATGGCAAGGTCGATCAGCACCAAATCCGAAAGGCGCAGCACCTTTTGTTTACCCTTCCAGTCATCATTCTTAAAAATGGGAGATAGGATCAGGCAAGTCCTGTCACCGGAGAATTTTCCGCGCATCCCGTGTTTTCCGGGCAGGCGGCTTAAATTATCTTTGCCCCACTGTTTCTTTTTGAATAGTCCGTTTTCCTTCAGTTCCAGATACCAATAGTAGCCCATGAGAGAAAGACCCGCCGGATTGATGGTGCTGCTTTCCAAAAAGGCATAAAACTGTCCGTTCTGTTCCAGTATGGAGCCAATCATAGGATAGTTGTAGTGAAAGTCTGCCTGGGCAAAATTGCCGCCAGCTCGCTCTACCGCCGCCAAATGGGTCTGTCGGGTTCCTGCTTTGCTGTATACGCAAGAGCCGCTTTCTGCCCAGTGTGCAGTCATGGTTTCAAAGTCTACCGTCAGGCTGGTAAAACTGTTGGTCGCATCAGCGGAGTTGTCCACTCGGCACACAATAGGGAAAACGCCCTGGCTTCCGGTGACTGCCACCGGCTTGGGAATACCCTGGGCACACCAGTTATCCATGGGGATCGGAATCCACTCTCCATCCATCTGCGGCATCCACCAAAGGGATTTACTGGCCGGGCAAACCAACAGTATTCCTCTGTCGCATGAGAGCAAGACAGGATCTTCCCAAACATCTTGCTGCTCTTTCGGCTCCGGGCTGGGAATCCACCTGGAAACTTCGCCTTTGACCCACAAAACGCCGCTGCACTTTTGCACGAGATGATAGGTCCAAAACACAATTTCATCCTCGCTGCGGGCTACCATACCTTTGCATCCAGTCGGGCTGTATTTGAAGGAAGTTCCCGTCAGTTCAAATTCCTCGAACTCCCAGTTCTTTATCACTTTTAGTTTCGCTTTCATGCTTTCACCTCACAGCAAGTCTACCTTGATACCGCACCGTTCCAGAACGGGCAGCACCTGTTCCGGCTTGGAGGACATGAGGGTAATATGTTTGAGATTGGGGAACTGGCGCAGTTCCGCCTCCGTAATGGTATTAAGATCAAAGGCTCCATCCTCGCCATCCCAGAACGGACAGAGCTGGGTATAAATCTCGCTGCCGCCATCCATCTCGATTTCTGTGACCTCCGGGGCCAACCGCTCCGGGACAGGGTATTTCTCCAGCCACTTCCGAATCTCTGGGATGGGTTCATACCCTTCCGCGTCAATGTCGATCTTGCGTCGGCTATACTCTCTGGCAAACTCATGGGCATCCAGTTTAGGAGCCAGTAAGCCTTTCTCGTACATCAGGACTTCCATGACCGCCAGCTTGAAGTTGAAGCTGGTAAAGGTGAGCACTGGTTCAGTCGGCTTGGATAACTTGTATTTCTGCGCTTTCGCTGCCTTTTGCTCTGGCTCTTTCCAGCTGATCTGCACCATGGCGGAGAGGGCCTCCAGCTTTGCTTTCTGCGCTGATTGCTCCTCTGGAACAGGACCCGGCAAGCGGGTATAAACGGTAAAGCCGCCTAATTTGAGGGTATGGGCAAATCCGGCGAAATCCTTCCAACTGGCCTCCCGGTAGTCCTTGGACCCGATCCAAACCGTTCCGTCAAATGTCTGCCGAACCGCATACTCTCCCTGTGCCGCTACCCGGACACCAAGGGTTTTGATGGTCTGCTCATCTTCATCTAACCAGCCCTGGAGTCCAAGCTCGTCCCACAAAGCAAGTGCCTGGGTATAGGGACTCTCTCGGCCTGTAATGGGGCTTTTCCGTGTTCCATTTTGTAGGACAATGTGGGCAGGCCCCAACTTTTCCGCCAGCTGCGACAGGGTAAACGGCGGCGTAAATACCGCCCCCAGGATGGTCAGGCTGTCTTTTTTGAGAATGATTTTTCGCTCTGTGGCCTTGGGCGGTAGGAAGATGGGCAGATTCGGGTACACTTCTTTGTACTCCCGCCATTCCAGCTTTTTGGGCTTGTTTGCCGTCCGAAGGAAACCCCAGAAGTCGATGGGATAACGAAACACCGGCCCGACCCTATCCCGCCGGGTGACGATGACCACTGTGCCATCGATGAGTGTTCCAATGTGCTGCATTTTCTCCCCGCCGAACATTCCCGGACGGATACGCAGTACTTCACGGGTGTTCATGTTGATGAGCTGGGCAAAGTCATCGGAGAGGATTTCGCCGTTTCCCTGCACCAGCAGCCAGTCCCCGGTAAACCAGCGAAGTTTCAGCTCCTCACCCATTCCGGGCAGAGGGGCGATGCGGCACCGCCCGGTGTCCATGTCCAGTTCCAGCAGGCATTCTTCCATCCGCCACTTGCCACTGACAGAGTGTATCATATAGATACAGTTGGTGCCGGGAACGGGAACGGCCTCGGAGAGATGGTCGTATCCATCCAGAGAGAAGGTGTGTTTTGTTACCTTGCCGTTTTCCCAGCGGTAGATCTGTCCCTTGTACCACTCGTTGGAAAAGTAGACCCGGCCCAGCCCGTCTGTCACGATGCCACAATGGTATTTGGTGCTCCATCCATCTTCCGGCAGGGGCCAGTTTTTCACATCCTGACAGGTGCCCCGGTCGGTGAGTTCAATCCGTGTGGCGTTGGTGGGATCGCCCACCCAGAGGGAGTTTCCCACCCACCGGAGAGAATGGGGCGCCCCCTCGTATCCGATGGGAGAAGGCTCAAAAAAATTAAGTGTACTGGGGTTTTTGCCAAGCAACACCTTTCCGATCTGCCCGCTTGCAGAGGCTCCGGAGGCGGCATACACTCCGGCTTGATCCGAATAGGCGAGGTGCCCGAACTGGTACAGGCTCTTGGAGCGGGTCACTTTTGGCGGGCGGCAGCGCAGATCTGCCACACAGCCGTATTTCCATTCCTCCGAATGGCTGCTTTTCCATTCTCCCGCTGCAAAGTCTCCCGCCAGGGAGTTGAAGAAATAATCGTACTCATCCTGAAGTATGTATTCCTCGCAGGGCATCAGCTTCCCAGGGTCCTGCTCCTTGGCATGGTCGCCCCATTTTCGCCCTTGCTGTTTCATCAGGTGACAATATTGCCCCTGCTTTTTGCAGTAGCGTTCCCATTCGCTGCGTTCTTCCTCTGGGATCAAGGCAAACAGATACTCGTCCTCATCGTCCAGGTTATACAGTGCCCAGCCGAAGGCAGAGAGTTCCTGCCCCAAGGCCGCCGCTCCTTTTTCATGGGGCAATTTCATATATTGGATGCCGATGGCGTCAAAGCGTTCATCCAGCAGCGCCGGAACCTGTGCGCCCCACTTTCTCCGAAGCTCCGCCAGAGTGTCCTGTACGGCTCCGTCAAATTTCAGAATGTCCAGCGCATCATCTATGATTTGTTTGAACTCTGCCATAGGTAGTTTCTCCTTTTCCCATTTCCTACATCATAGCGACAGCCATGTGGTCAAAGCACTGATTTCCTCCCGCAGCAGTGGGGACTTCCCAGCGGCGGCAAAGGCTTTTTGGACACCGCCATAGCGCCGCTCGGAGCGATCCGCCAGCTGGAGCGCGGCTGCCTCCAGATTGGGAATCGCCATCACAGCATCTGCCAGCGCCTGGGCGGAGAGTTTATCCCCGATCAGAGAGGCGGCAAAGTAGCGTAAATGGCTGTGAGATAGGACGGACAAATCGTTTAGTTTATGCAGCTCATAGAGTTTCAGGGCATAAAGGGAAGGAAGCCCATCCAGAGCCGGTAGTTCCTGCACAGCTGGGAGTGACTGGAGATAGAGTTTCTGAAGCCGGGTCGCTGGAGTCAGGAAAGGGGTGAGATCTTCCGTTTTCCGCATTTCCTCCAAATGGAGATTGGTAATGCTGGAGAGAAGCGGGGTGATGTCGCCATTCTTTTCCCCACGCAGGTGGAGAACACGCAGGCCGGGGAGAGAAACATTGTCCCAGGAAACAGGGGCCGACAGCCATAGGGACAGTGTATGAAGCTGCTTTAGCCCGGAGAGAACTTCTACACCCTCACACTTTTCCATTAGGGTCAGTTCCTCCAGATTGGGATAATCTCGCAGGAAGGACAGATTCACCTTCCGCTCTCCCGTCACAGACAGACACCGTACCGCATCTGGTTTTAGTCCATTCAGATCAATCTTTTCTCCGCCGCGCCAGAAAACAGCGGTGCAGTATGCCTGTTCCATTTTGCTTCTCTCCTTATTCCTCAAACTCGCCCTCAATCATTCCATTAAGATATTTTCCGGGATCAGCAATAAATTCCTCCCATTTGGCTAACGGATGAAACTCCTTATGCTCAATGTCCAGATACCAGAGTTTCTTATCTCTGGGACTCCACAGCAGCAAATAGTCGCTGTAATTGTCCATTTTCGCCATAAGGGAGAGCAACTTTTTCCGTTTCCAGGTCATCTCCTGTACATCCATGTAGGGGTACAGTTCCGCCCATTTCACCAGTTCCCGCTCTGGAAATTCCAGACGCAAGGGGCCGGTCTTTAAGTATTCCACCAGCTTGGCAGGCAGCTTGTAAGGCATGAGTTGACGCGCTTTTTCCTGTTCGTTATGCCATTCCTCCGGCTCCAGAGCTTTTAAGTAGGCGGCCGTTTCCTGATTTTTGTTCTGTACTGCCACGGTGTAGGGCCGGTCACCGTATTTATCCGGGATGGTGATGTCTGCACCCTGTTCCACAAGCCAGCGCACCATAGAAAAATCGTTGTGTCGTGCAGCTTCAGTGACAGGAGTCGAAGCGTAGGGAAACACCATATCTGGCTTGTGATAGTTGATGTCCGCCCCATTTTGAATCAGATACTCCACCAGCAGCTGATTTCCATGGCTCGCCATACTGCGCAGGGCTTCACCGCCGTATTGTTTCAAATCCATGCCCATCCTTTTCAAAATGGGGAGTACATTAGGCTCATCCCGATCCACCAAGTGGAGAAACAGCCTGCATATATCCCTTTGCGTTTCGGGGATTCTGACTCCCACATCTACCAAAAAGGAAAACAGGGTCAGGTCTTGACTGCGCAGGGAACCACAAAGCAATTCTTCCGGGTTATGGGTCAAATCTGCTCCGCATTCGATCAGGAGCTGTACCATGTCCATCCGATTTTCCAGTACAGCCAATTCCAGCGGAGAGGCTTCGTCATCCCGCGGCCAATCTCCAATCATTACCTGATAGCATTGTGGCTCATTGGGAGAATGCCCTGCGTGAAGCAGGGAACGAATCGCCTCTATGTCACCACTTTTGATGGCAGCCATCATGGGAGGTACATTTGAATAGCTTACTTCACTCATCTGAATCCTCCTGTTATCCTATTGAAAAATTTTCTGATATTGTTCTCTCAGCTCCTCCGGAGCTGCTTCCACCACTTTCTGACCACCCTTGGCGCTGGCTTTGCCCCAGATCACATAGCAGACCGTTTCCCATGCGTATTGCAGCACTTCCTCCGGGCTGGCTTCTGTTTCCTCGGCGGGTTCCTCGTCCTCGTCATCATCCTCGTCGGAGGAAAAACCGCTTGGAACGATCTCGGACAGGTGGATTTTTGCCTCCAGCAGAGCGCCCAGGCTTTCTGCATTTGCCATCCACGCGGTATAGTCCTTGGAATACTTCATGTTCTGCATGGACAGCACCCCACGGACAAATACAGGGACGGTATCGGCGGTAAATCCGAACTGTTTCACATACTCCCGGAGGAATTTTTCCTGTAAGTGGGAGTGCTCATCATCGCAGAGATCGAGATAATCCCATACCAGCTGCCGCCACTCTTGCCCCAGCATTCCAAGGGCGAACACGGCAAAACTTCCGGGGAGCGCGCACTGCTCATCGCTGAGATTGGTGTACTGCTCATATTGCCGCATGGCAAGCCGGGCGTACCGTTCCATCAGGGGGTGGAGGCCGGGGTACTGCACGGCACAGGCAAAGAGCTGGTTTACTCCCTTTTTGGGCAGACCTGTGATGGGAAGATACCTCTTTTCCGGTCCTTTGAACTCCACCGCATAGCTGCGGGGAAAATCCTCCTGCTCCAGAATCTCACACAGGTAGTCCAGCACTTCGTGGCAGCATTCCTCTGTGTTGTCCCTGGCAGTAATACGGATCACAGCAAAGGCATCGTTGGCCGATGCGGTGAAGTGATCTGTTTTCCGCTTTTGCAGGTTGAGGGGCAACCTGCCGGTTCCATGGTCCCGGAGCTTTTTCACCATATCCGGACGGACTTTCTCCACCAATCCAAAGAGGTAATTGGTGTCCAGATACTCAAAGTCCAAACCATACACTTTATAGCTCACCGCCACATAGCAGGCGAAACGCAGTAGCGGCTCCGGGACCTCCTCTGCACGGATACCTGGTTTCAGGGAATACTCCCGATCCCAGAAGCGATCATCTTCATCGCCTGTTGCAACAAAATACTTCTCTTGCAGCTCCCGTTTGAGCATATCAAGTAGATGGTGGTCAATTTCACCCCACCGGCTCTGGCGGCGCAGGTTTTCGCTGAAGGCGATGGCCTTTTCCGCATCCAGGGTTTCGGCCTGCTGCGCTTCGGTCCACGCCCTAAGCAGTTGCCACACCTCAAAGGGCGCACCTTGACTGCTGACCACTACCGGCGGCCAGCGGGAATCAAGCCGCGTGATTTTCCCGTCAATGGCATCCTGGATACACTGGTCAAAGAGCGGTTGCAGTTCTTCCTGTACATCGGGCTTCATCCAGTAACAGCGCCCGTCCGCACTATTTCGTTTTGGTAAATTCATATCAGGCCACCTCTTTCCGAACAATAAAAAATGCCCCACGCCGCACTGTCATAAAGACAGGCTGACGCAGGACATGAAGAAGCCGCGTTGAAGGAGCCGCATCCACCAG
>ENA-UEQS01001808-UEQS01001808.1-human-gut-metagenome-genome-assembly--contig:-NODE-1808-length-12802-cov-8.532102_pt1 | contig 12802 bp, 6 predicted proteins | sample MGYA00242953_ERZ507953 | MGnify/ENA primary metagenome ERZ507953 (study PRJEB26167, sample SAMN06115474) | human gut metagenome | host: Homo sapiens | place: China:Jiangsu | collected 2016-07-06...
AAAGTATTTGTGGGCTTTGCCCACACCCACGACCTTTGAAAAGGTCGACCAAACTTTTATAATTGCTTGATAAAGCACTCCGCTAAACCATAATTTACCCCAACTTTTGATAAAGAACCTTTATAATCACTTAGCAAAGTAGTTTGCTAAAAACTAAAGATAATCAATTTTTCACTCTTATAATCATAAAAAGCAAATGCACAACGATGAAAACCGTTGTGCATTTTTTAAGATAATGGAAGATTTAATTATTATTAAAATTAAAGATTTGTGTAACCTATAAGGCTTAAATCAACCTCTTTGGCAACATCTCTGCCTTCACGAATTGCCCATACTACAAGTGACTGTCCTCTGTGCATATCTCCGGCTGTAAATACATTTTTAACATTTGTTGCGTGGGAGCCTTCTGCGGTTGCTACATTTGTTCTTGCGTTTACTTCAACGCCAAATGCTTTTGTAACATAACTTTCCGAACCTAAGAAACCTGCCGCAATGAGTACAAGCTCAACATCAACATTGTATTCAGAACCCTCGATTTCTTTCATCGTAAGTCTGCCGGTCTTTTCGTCTTTTTCAGGCTTAAGCTTTACAAGAACTGCGCCTTTGAGGTTACCCTTGTCATCGGAGATAAATTCTTTTACCGTTATCTGATAAACTCTTGGGTCATGACCGAATACCTCAATAGCCTCTTCCTGACCGTAGTCTGTTTTACAAACTCTCGGCCACTGCGGCCATGGATTGTCGGCAGTACGCTTGTCGGGTAATTTTGGCATCATCTCAAGCTGGAGAACTGATTTAGCGCCGTGACGAATACTTGTTCCGACACAGTCGTTACCTGTATCACCACCGCCGATAACCATAACATTTTTACCTTTAGCGGAAATATAAGTGCCGTCCTTTAAGCCGTTGTCAAGCAATGCTTTAGTAGTTGATTTAAGAAAATCAACAGCAAAGTAAATGCCTTTAGCTTCTCTGCCTTTAACCTTAATATCTCTTGGGTTGGATGCGCCGCAGCAGAGTATAACTCTGTCGTATTCGTCAAGCAATTTTTTAGCTTTTACATCTTTGCCTACATTGACGCCTGTTTTAAATTCAACGCCCTCTTCTTTCATAATAGAAATTTTACGGTCGATAACTTCTTTTTCAAGTTTCATATTCGGAATACCGTACATAAGCAAACCGCCTACACGGTCGGAACGCTCGAATACAGTAACAGAGTGACCTCTCTGATTGAGCTGGTCAGCGGCGGCAAGTCCCGAAGGACCTGAGCCGATGATTGCAATTTTTTTACCTGTTCTTACCTTTGGAGGATTTGCCTCTGCAAGTCCCTGTTCGTAAGCATTTTCGATAATGCCGTACTCGTTTGCTCTTACGGTAACAGCGTCACCGTTAGCGCCGCAAGTGCAAGCCTTTTCGCAAAGGGCAGGGCAGACACGGGAGGTAAACTCCGGGAAGTTATTTGTAATTTTTAGTCTGTTATATGCCTGTTCCCAACAACCTTTGAAAATAAGGTCATTCCATTCAGGAATAAGATTGTTAAGAGGACAGCCGGAGAATGCATTGCCAATCTGCATACCTGCCTGACAGAACGGAACACCGCACTCCATACATCTTGCGCCCTGCTTTTCCTGATCCTTTTTGCTTAAAGGTGTGTGAAATTCATTATAGTTTTGTATTCTTTCTTTGACTGAAAATGCCTCGGCATCTTCACGATTATAATCCATAAAACCTGTTGGCTTTCCCATTATTGTGTGCCCTCCTTACTTATTGTTGATAATCTGATAGAATGCTTCAATTTGAGCCTGTTCACTGCTAAGACCTTTTTCTTCCATAGAAGCAATCGCAGACATCATTTCTTTGTAATCGTGAGGAACGATTTTCTTGAACTTTGGAAGATACTCGTCAAAGTTATCAAGAATTTCTTTACCCTTAGTTGAGCCTGTTGCGGCTGTGTGTTCCTCAATGAGGGATTTAAGCTCTATAATATCGTACTTTTCTTTAACTTCGGAGAAGAGTACCATTTCTTTGTTAAGCTTTGTATAAAGATCTCTGTCCTCGTCAAGTACATAAGCTACACCGCCCGACATACCTGCGGCGAAGTTTTTACCTGTTTTACCTATAACTACAACTCTGCCGCCTGTCATATATTCACAGCCGTGGTCGCCTACACCCTCAACAACTGCTACGGCACCGGAGTTTCTTACACAGAAACGCTCACCTGCAACACCGTTGATAAATGCTTTACCGCTTGTAGCACCGTAGAAAGCAACATTACCGATGATAATATTGTCTTCAGGTTTGAAAGTTGAACCCTTTGGAGGATATACAACGAGTTTACCGCCTGACAAGCCTTTGCCGAAGTAGTCGTTGCTGTCACCGATAAGTTCAAGTGTAAGTCCCTTTGGAATGAATGCGCCAAAGCTCTGTCCGCCAGAACCGTTACAGATAATCTTAAATGTATCGTCTTTGAGTTTATCGTCAAATGCTTTCGTAATTTCAGAACCGAGAATTGTACCGAATGAACGGTCAGTATTCTTAACATCAACGGTAATTGTTTTGCCCTTACCGTTTGCAAGAGATGACTTAAATTCTTTTAAGAGTACCTTTTCATCGAGAGTTGCGTCAAGCTTAAAGTCATAAAGATTCTTTTTCTTGTATTCAATCTTATTTGAAACAAAGTCGGTATTAAGAATATTTGAAAGGTCAACTTCGGCTGCCTGACCCTCGATACCGTCTTTTCTCTTGATAAGGTCAATTCTGCCGACAAGCTCATCAATAGTTTTAACACCGAGCTTTGACATATACTCTCTTAACTCCTGCGCAACAAAACGCATAAAGTTCATTACATATTCAGGCTTACCCATAAATCTCTTTCTGAGTTCAGGGTTCTGGGTAGCAACACCAAACGGGCAAGTATCAAGGTTACATACTCTCATCATAGCACAGCCGAGTGTTACGAGTGGGGCAGTGGCAAAACCGTATTCTTCAGCACCGAGAATTGCGGCAATCGCAACATCTCTGCCGTTCATAAGTTTACCGTCTGTTTCAATAACAACCTTGTTTCTAAGGTCATTCATAATAAGTGTCTGATGAGCTTCGGCAAGACCGAGTTCCCATGGAAGACCTGCATTATAGATTGAGCTTCTCGGAGCAGCACCTGTACCGCCGTCGTAACCCGAAATAAGGATAACGCCTGCGCCTGCCTTTGCAACACCTGCTGCAACTGTACCTACACCACATTCAGAAACAAGTTTTACGGAAATTCTTGCGTCTGTGTTAGCATTTTTAAGGTCATAAATAAGCTGTGCAAGGTCTTCAATTGAATAAATATCATGATGAGGAGGAGGGGAGATAAGTGATACACCCGGAGTTGAGTGTCTTGTCTTTGCAATCCAAGGATAAACCTTTTTGCCCGGAAGATGTCCGCCCTCGCCCGGCTTAGCACCCTGGGCCATTTTAATCTGAATTTCATCGGCTGATGTAAGATATTTTGAAGTTACACCAAATCTGCCCGACGCTACCTGCTTGATAGCTGAGCAACGGTTGTCAGCTGTGCCCTTTGTAAGGAGTCTTTCAAGACTTTCACCGCCCTCACCCGAGTTTGATTTGCCGTGTAATCTGTTCATTGCAACAGCAAGAGCCTCATGGGCTTCCTGTGAAATTGAACCGTATGACATAGCGCCTGTTTTAAATCTGCGAACGATAGAATCAACGCTTTCAACTTCATCAATCGGAACAGGAGTTTCGGCATAGTTAAAATCGAAAAGTCCTCTGATATTAACAGGGTCCATTTCCTCTGAAATCATATGCGAATATTTCTTATAAAGCTCATAGTCGCCTGTTCTTGTTGACTGCTGGAGCATATAAATTGTCTGTGGGTTGTAGAGGTGTTCTTCCTTACCGCTTCTGAACTTATGACTGCCTCTTGATTCAAGCTCAGGATTTGTGCTGAGTCCGAGAGGGTCAAAAGCAGATGTGTGAAGCCTGTCAACATTCTTTTCAATATCCTTTAATGTGATACCGCCTATTCTGCTGACTGTGCCTGTAAAGTAATTGTCAATAACATCTTTGCCGATACCGATTGCCTCGAAAATTTGTGAGCCATGGTATGACTGGATTGTTGAAATACCCATTTTAGATGCAATCTTAACTATGCCATGAAGAATAGCGTCATTGTAGTCATTAACAGCCGCATAGTAATCCTTGTCGAGAAGGTCATCTGCGATAAGCTCGTGGATAGTTTCCTGCGCAAGGTATGGGTTAATAGCACTTGCACCGTAGCCAAGAAGTGTAGCAAAATGATGTACCTCTCGTGGCTCGCCGCTTTCAAGAATGATAGCGCATGATGTTCTTTTCTTGGTAACAACTAGGTGCTGGTGAACTGCCGAAACCGCAAGCAATGACGGAATAGCAAGGTGGTTTTCGTCAACGCCACGGTCAGAGAGAATGATGATGTTAGCACCCTCGCTGAAAGCCTTGTCTGTTTCAATAAAAAGTCTGTTGATAGCCTTTTTAAGGCTTGTGTTTTTATAATAAAGAATTGGAACGGTGGCAACCTTAAAGCCGTTGATATGCATATTTTTGATTTTAAGAATATCCGTAGAAGTAAGAATTGGATTATGAATCTTAATTACCTTACAGTTTTCCGGCTTTTCTTCAAGAATGTTGCCGTCCTCGCCGATATAAATTGTTGTTGATGTTACAACTTCCTCACGAATTGCGTCAATAGGTGGGTTTGTAACCTGTGCGAAAAGCTGCTTAAAGTAGTTGAAAAGCGGCTGCGGCTCTTTTGAAAGTACGGCAAGAGGACTGTCTGTACCCATTGCTGAAATCGGCTCGCTTGCATTTTTAGCCATAGGGAGGATAGATGTCATAACCTCTTCATATGTATAGCCAAATGCTTTCTGGAGGCGCTGTCTTTCGTCATAAGAATGTTCCTCAACCTTTACATTAGGTATCTTAAGGTCTTTAAGACGAACAAGGTTGCTGTCAAGCCATTCGCCGTACGGCTGTTTTGATGCATAATATTCCTTAAGCTCGTCATCGTCGATAAGTTTGCCCTGTACAGTATCTACAAGGAGCATTTTACCGGGACGAAGTCTTTCCTTAGTGACAATCTTTGCGGGGTCAATAGGAAGTGCGCCAACCTCTGATGAAAGGATAAGGTTGTTATCGTCTGTAATGTAGTATCTTGACGGACGAAGACCGTTTCTGTCAAGTACCGCACCCATAATATCACCGTCAGAGAAAAGAATTGATGCAGGTCCGTCCCACGGCTCCATCATTGTAGCGTAGTACTGGTAAAAATCTTTCTTTTTCTGAGAAATTGTGTGGTTTCTGTCCCAAGGCTCAGGAATTGTAATCATAACGGCAAGAGGAAGCTCCATACCGCTCATTACTAAAAATTCAAGTGTGTTGTCGAGCATAGCCGAGTCTGAACCCTCGGTGTTTACAACAGGAATAACCTTGTCGAGGTCACCCTTGAGGTGCTCTGACTTCATTGTTTCTTCACGGGCAAGCATTTTGTCTGCATTGCCCCTGATTGTATTGATTTCACCGTTGTGAACAATCATTCTGTTTGGATGCGCTCTCTGCCAGCTTGGGTTTGTATTGGTAGAGAATCTTGAGTGAACCATAGCAATGGCTGACTCATAATCGGGGTCTTGCAGGTCGATAAAGAATCTTCTTAACTCGCCTACAAGGAACATACCTTTATATACAATAGTTCTGCTTGAGAGCGAAACTACATATGTATCCTCGTTACTCTGCTCAAATACTCGTCTTGCAACATAGAGCTTGCGGTCGAAAGGCAATCCTTTTTTAACACCCTTAGGGCGCTTGATAAAGCATTGCATAATATGAGGCATACATTCTACTGCTCGTTTGCCGAGTATATCAGGGTTTGAAGGAACATTTCTCCAGCCGAGAATCTCAAGTCCCTCTTTTTCCGCAATAATTTCAAACATTTTTTTAGCCTGATTTCTTGCAAGCTCGTTTTGAGGGAAGAAGAACATACCTACAGCATAATCTCTCTCCGCAAGAAGCTTGATTCCGAGATCTCTCTGGGCTACTTTTTTGAAAAACTTGTGTGAAATCTGGAGCAAAATACCTACGCCGTCACCTGTTTTGCCTTCGGCGTCTTTACCTGCTCTGTGCTCAAGGGTTTCTACTATAGTAAGAGCATTTGCAACCGTATCGTGAGTTTTGATACCGTTAATGTTTACAACCGCACCTATACCGCAGTTGTCGTGCTCAAACTGAGGAGAGTAAAGTCCCTTAAAGTCTTGTCTGTTTGAGATTTGTTCCAATTTAATTCACCCTTTCCCGCTCAATTCTTCAACATTTGTTCTACACAGCATACTATATAATATAGTATAGTAAATGGAGTACGATAAATGGATTGAGCTGTTAAATACATTTTATATTTTTGCTAAAACATATTAATTATATGTAAAATGTATGCTTTGAAATATTCTGTCGCAAAACAGCACATTTGCAATAACTTTATTATATAGCCTGTTACTATAGTTGTCAATAGAAAAATGCAACTTTTTTATAACAAACTTTCATATTTTGTAAGAAACCCGACAAAAAGTCAATAAACTAATGTCTAAAAGTAAAATAAGTGCAGGAAAATTACTTAAACTTGCAAAAGTTGAAATATTTTTTGAAAAAATTTTAAAAAAGCTATTGACAAATAACGCAAAAGGGTTTATACTACAGTCAATGACAAACAGCAAGGGCGCTGTGAGCCGAAAGGTTCGCAGTGCCTTTTTGTTTTCTAAAAAATGATTTCATTAAAAACGGATAGGAGAGATTAAAATGGCAAAAGTTCCTGAATTATTTGGCAGTATGGTATTTAACGATCAAATGATGCTTGAGCGTCTTCCTAAGGCTACTTACAAGGCACTTAAGAAAACAATCCAGAATGGTGAGCCTCTCGACGAGAGCGTAGCTAATGTAGTTGCAAGCGCAATGAAAGATTGGGCTATCGAAAAGGGCTGCACACACTATACACACTGGTTCCAGCCAATGACAGGTATCACAGCAGAAAAGCATGACAGCTTTATCACACCGAACGGTGACGGTCAGGTTATCATGGAGTTCTCAGGTAAAGAGCTTGTAAAGGGCGAGCCTGATGCATCTTCTTTCCCAAGCGGCGGTATTCGTGCTACTTTTGAGGCAAGAGGTTATACAACTTGGGACCCGACTTCATATGCTTTTGCTAAGGACGGTACACTTTACATTCCTACAGCATTCTGTTCATACACAGGTGAGGTCCTCGATAAGAAAACACCTCTTCTTCGTTCAATGGAGAGAATCAGCACAGAGGCTTGCAAAGTTCTTAATCTTCTCGGCAAAACAGATGTTACGAGAGTTACAACAACAGTAGGTCCTGAGCAGGAATACTTCCTTATAGATAAAGATGTTTATGACCAGAGAAAAGACCTTATCTACACAGGCAGAACACTCTTTGGTGCAAAAGCTCCTAAAGGACAGGAACTTGACGACCATTACTTCGGCGCAATCAAGACAAGAGTTGCGGCTTTCATGGCAGACCTTGATAATGAGCTTTGGAAACTCGGTATTCTTGCTAAGACAAAGCACAACGAGGTTGCTCCTTCTCAGCACGAGCTTGCTCCTATTTTTACAACTACAAATATCGCAACCGACCACAACGAACTTACAATGGAAGTTATGAAGAAGATTGCTGAAAAGCACGGTCTTGTTTGCCTCCTTCACGAAAAGCCTTTTGCAGGTGTAAACGGTTCAGGTAAGCACAACAACTGGTCAATTTCTACTAATACAGGTGAAAATCTCCTTGATCCGGGTAAAACACCTGAAAACAATATTCAGTTCCAGCTCTTCCTTGCAGCTATCGTAAAGGCTGTACACGAGTATCAGGATCTTTTAAGAATCTCTGTTGCATCGGCAGGTAACGATCATCGTCTTGGCGCTAACGAAGCACCGCCTGCAATCATTTCAATGTATCTCGGTGATGACCTCGGCGCATTGGTTGAATCAATCATCAATGGTACAGAGTATATAAGCAAGGGCAAGGTTAAGATGTCAACAGGTGTTGATGTTCTTCCTGACTTCAAGAAAGACACATCAGACCGTAACAGAACATCACCGTTTGCTTTCACAGGCAACAAGTTTGAGTTCAGAGCACTCGGTTCGGCTCTCAACATTGCTTGTCCTAACATAATGCTTAACACAATGGTTGCCGAGGAACTTTCAGAGTTCTATGATGAGTTGAAAGACGCATCCGATCTTGACGCAGCGGTTAAGGCTCTTATTAAAAAGACATTTACAGAGCATCAGGCAATTATCTTCAACGGCAACAACTATGCACCTGAATGGGTTGAAGAGGCAGAGAAGAGAGGTCTTCTTAACCTTAAATCACTTCCTGATGCAGTTGAGCATTACATTGATCAGAAGAATATTGACCTCTTTACAAAGAACAAGATTTATTCTGTAGATGAAATTCATGCAAGATATGAGATTGAGCTTGAAAACTATGCTAAGATTATCAATATCGAAGCACTTACAATGATTGATATGGCTAAAAAAGATATGATTCCTGCCGTTACTTCATATGTAAGAGAGCTTACAGATACAGCGCTTGCTAAGAAAGCTCTTTCAGACGCAATCCCAACATCAGTTGAGGAAGACCTCATTACAAGTCTTTCAAACAAACTTGTTTGCTTCAGCAAAAAGACAGCAGAGCTTGAGAACGCTGTTATCGGCGCAAGCGAATATGAGGGCGATGTTCTTGCTTATGCTAAGTATTACAGAGAGAGCGTATTCTCGGTAATGACTGAACTTCGTGCAATCGGCGACGCTATGGAAACAGAAACAGCCGCTGATTACTGGCCATATCCTTCATACGGCGAAATGCTTTACGGTGTATGATCGATTGACTGATTTTTAAATTTTCAATTTGGTGACACAATGGCGTGTAACGAACAGACAAAAACTGTTTGGTACACGCCATTTTTGTTATTTTAAAAAAGGGGAGATCTATATGGCAGATATGATTTTTGGCAGTACAGGCGTATGGTATATGATAGGCGCCTTGCTCGTATTCTTTATGCAATGTGGTTTTGCGATGGTAGAAACCGGTTTTACAAGAGCGAAAAACGCCGGTAATATCATTATGAAAAACCTGATGGACTTCTGTATCGGTACAGTAGTATTCAGTTTGCTTGGTTTTGGACTTATGATGTCGGAAAACTATATTGCAGGTTTCATCGGCGTTCCTAATCTTACAATGTTTACAGATTGGGCAAGCTTTGATTGGAACTCATTTGTATTCCAGCTTGTATTCTGTGCTACAGCCGCAACAATTGTTTCCGGTTCTATGGCAGAGCGTACAAAGTTCTCTGCATACTGTGTTTACAGTGCAGTAATTTCATTGGTTGTTTATCCTATCGAGGCAGGTTGGGTATGGAACGGCCAGGGTTGGCTTGCACAGCTCGGTTGTATTGACTTTGCAGGTTCAATCGTAATTCATATGGTTGGCGGTATCTCTGCTCTTGTAGGTGCAATCATTCTCGGACCTCGTATCGGTAAGTATGGCAAAAACGGTAAGGTAAACGCTATCCCGGGTCACAGCATCACACTTGGTGCTTTAGGTGTATTCATTCTTTGGTTTGCTTGGTACGGCTTTAACGGTGCTGCTGCAGAAGACGGTTCAAGACTCGGTCAGATCCTTCTTACAACAACAATCGCTCCGGCTGTTGCTACAGTAACATGTATGCTCTTTACTTGGATTAAGAACGGTAAGCCTGATGTTTCAATGTGTCTTAACGCTTCACTTGCAGGTCTTGTTGCAGTAACAGCAGGTTGTGCAGATGTTGATGCTATCGGTTCTGCAATCATCGGTATTGTTTCAGGTATCCTCGTAGTAGTTGCAGTAGAATTTGTTGATATTAAACTCAAGATAGATGACCCGGTTGGTGCATTCTCAGTACATGGCGTAAACGGTATGTGGGGCGGCCTTGCAGTAGGTCTTTTCGCAACAGGCAACGGTCAGGACGGTATCACAGGTCTTTTCTACGGCGGCGGTTTTGCACAGCTCGGTAAGCAGGCTCTCGGTATCCTTTGCGTAGCATCTTGGACAATCGTTTGTATGATTATCGTATTTACAATCATCAAAAAGACAATCGGTCTTCGTGTAACTAAGGAAGAAGAAATGAAGGGCCTTGATATTTGCGAGCACGGTCTTGTAAGCGCATATGCAGATTTTATGCCAATCGGTGTTGGTACAGCTTCACTTGACGAAACATTTGATGTTGAGGGCAATGTTCCTGTAACTAAGGCAGTTCCTGTTCAGCTTGCAGGCAAGTATGATATGGCTACCGACGGTACAAAGATTACTAAGATTGATATTCTCCTTAAGCAGTCAAAACTTGAGGCACTCAAGGAAGAAATGGATAAACTCGGTATTACAGGTATGACAGTATCACAGGTACTCGGTTGCGGCGCTCAAAAGGGTAAGGCAGAGTATTACCGTGGTGTTGCTATTGAAAGTAATCTCCTTCCTAAGATGAAGGTAGAAATCGTAGTTTGCAAAGTTCCTGTAAAGGCTGTTGTAGATGCCGCTGTAAAGGCACTCTATACAGGTCATATCGGTGACGGCAAGATCTTCATTTATGATGTTGAAGATGTTGTAAAAGTAAGAACCGGTGAAACAGGTTATGATGCAATGCAGGATATTGAGTAATCCTATTAAAATTACCTATCCTTTTTAATTCACATAAACCGAGAGGGTCGACACGAGAAATTGTGTCGGCCCTTTTGGCATAACGCACATCAAAACAGCACCGCTTTTTTGAGTTGTCCCCAAAAAGTCAGACTAAGAATCTAATGGTTTGGAGGTCACATCACTTTGTCGGTGATGTAGTTTTATGTTTATAGATTTATAATATATCTCCTTATAATATATCTCCGCCGATAGATTTTGAAAAGGCTTTATAAATGTTTTTTGCATTGTTTTCGCATAATATCCATAGCTTAATATAAGCAGAAATCGGAGCGACAGCAGGGAGTACCTGAATGCCTAATTTTGAATAAAGTTCTTTGCTTTCGTAAAAAAATCCTGCCTCACTGCCTGTTAAAAATACAGGAATGTTAAATTGTTTGGCTGTATTGCAGAATTTCCCCAAATCCCTAGCATTGGTCAGGTAATACCTATATGTAATAGAACAGTTCTCTCCTGCCTCTAATTTTGGAAGCTTTGCAGTAAGTGTTGCCTTTCCCACATCTGCCGGGTCATCCTTTCCTGTCGCCTTTGCAGTATAACTACGGTCAACAGCCTGACCGTTTTTCTTTATGCTGTAGGTAAATCCGGTAGTATCAACCCTCATACCATTGCCGTTAAATTCATCTGTGATTTCGATATCATCAGGTGTACCTTTTTTAGAAGATACATCCACAGTAAACTCAACATAATAATTACCATTTTCATCAATAGCAATATTATTATTGTTTGTATTGCTCTTCTTTACAGAAATATCGTAGTTTAAGGAATCATTTCCGTTCCAGTGGACATTATTCTTGTCTACTGTTATGGTGACATCACCACCGATATAGATATCCACATCACCAGAATCATTGGTCTTGCCCTCACCAAAAGCTTCTGCCTTTGCCCAGCCCTTTATATCGCTGCTGTTACCCTCAATATAACCATCTGCAAACTTGATAAGAATTGCATATGTACCATCCTCATTCTTGATATATCTGTACTGAAACTGTTCCGTATCTCCGTTGTCATCACATTTTGTCTTCCAGTAATTGCACAGCTCATCCGGAATAGTCACCGATGGATCATAGACATAATAATAATTCTTAACAGTATTGCCATTGGCATCTACCGTATCATTCTTTCCGATTCCAAAGTCCAGCTGAACCTCAAGCTTGAACTTCTCGCCGTTCCAGTCCACCGGTTTGCCCTCACTTGACATTTTGGTATATGAGCCATTTGATTGCAGTTTTTGAAGATTAACATAGTTTTCTGTGACATTATCTATGGTAAAATCCTTCTGATTCTGATCTGCTGCTGATGCAGGTTGTATAAGTCTGTACGCAGTAATGCCCAGCACTATAACAGCCATCGATATAATAAATGTAGCAAGCTGTCTACGTCTTCTCACTCTTTTAAGCCGCTCTTTGCCGAGACGTTCCATATCCTTATCCATTCTGCATCCTCCTTTCATAGAGTTATATATAATTCATTTTACTTAATCGTTATTCAACAGCTAATATATTACACACTTTTGGTCACACAACGGTCACACGAGCCTTCAAATCGGGATTTTCTACTTTTTTACCAAAAAGTTCCAAATAACACTAGTCAATTTTGCCAATTTTAGACAATGGCCAGATGGCAAATGTAATTCTGCCGACTACCTGCTCCTCTGAGACACAGCCTATAGCTGTATTTCTTGAGTCAAGTGATACGCTTCTGTTATCGCCCATCACGAAAATCTTGGATTCAGGAACCTGATAAGGCAGCTCTATATTACAGTCTCCTAAAGCTTTTTCATTGAGATACGGTTCATCAATTGCGATATCGTTTACATAAACCGTGCCATCCTCTGATATATTGACCCAGTCACCCGGCATCGCAATAACTCTTTTTACAAGTATCTTGTTATTGTAATAAAAAGCTATGACATCTCCTGTTTTAAAGTCATGCCCCTTTGATGCCATAAGCACCTGTCCCTCCTGTAACGTCGGTGACATAGATGTTCCGGTCACCTTCAAAATAGGAAGCCACAGGTTTTCGACCAATATT
>ENA-UEQS01001811-UEQS01001811.1-human-gut-metagenome-genome-assembly--contig:-NODE-1811-length-12793-cov-5.904372_pt1 | contig 12793 bp, 10 predicted proteins | sample MGYA00242953_ERZ507953 | MGnify/ENA primary metagenome ERZ507953 (study PRJEB26167, sample SAMN06115474) | human gut metagenome | host: Homo sapiens | place: China:Jiangsu | collected 2016-07-06...
GAACTGCGCTTCGACGGCGCGGCTCAACTCCGCGCAGGCGTCGATGCCGACCGACGTGTCGCTGTCGATCGTCAGTTCGATTTCGTTGCCCGGGGTCGAGGTGCACTCCACCACGAACATATCGGAGCCTTCCAAATGACGTTCCGCCGCTTCGATTATCTTTTTCGTCTCTATCATAGTCGTTGAATTTCGGTCCGGTGTAAGTATGAAATAAGGGGACTGCCCGTCCCCTTACCCTTCACGCTGTCTTTCGACACCGCAAATATAGTGAAAAATTCCGATATACCAATATTTATACGCAAAATTTACTCCTCTTTGCAACGCGATTCGTAGGGTTTGATGATGCCGCGTTTCGAGGTGCGGATGAATTCGAGGAGCGTATCGCGCTCGGGACTTTGCGGAACCTGCTTTTCGACCTCTTCGCAGCCGTTCAGGTAGTTCAGGCCGCTCTGGAAGAGGATGCGGCAGGCATCGTGGATCTCGCCGATGCGCTCGGGGGTGAAGCCGCGGCGCGAGAGCCCGATCTTGTTGATGCCCGCGAAGCGCATCGTGTCGTTGCGTACGATGACGAACGGAGGGGCGTCCTGCCCCAGCAGCGCCCCGCCCTGGATCATGGCGTGGTCGCCGATGCGCGTCCACTGGTGTATGGCGGCATGGCCGCCGATCACCACCCAGTCGCCGATCTCGACCTCGCCGGCCAGCGACACGCGGTTGGCGATGACGCAGTTGCTGCCCACCACGTCGTCGTGGGCGATGTGGACGTAGGCCATGAGCAGGTTGTGGTCGCCCACGACCGTCTTGCCGCGCGATGCCGTGCCGCGGCTGATGGTCACATACTCGCGGATGTCGTTGTAGTCGCCGATCTCGGCCGTCGTGACCTCGCCTGCGAATTTCAGATCCTGCGGCAGGCAGGAGACGGAGGCTGCGGTATGTATCCTGCATCCTTTGCCGATGCGCGCCCCGTCGTGGATCACGGCGCCGGGCCCGATCCAGCAGCCGTCGCCGATCACGACGTCGCCGGCGATATAGGCGAACGGTTCCACCGTAACATTGTTCCCGATTTTGGCGTCGGGATGGATGTATGCCAGATTGCTGATCATCGCTTACTTGTTGTTTTTGTTTTTAACGACCTGGGCCATCAGGACGGCTTCGCATGCGAGGGTTTCGCCTACGAAGGCCTTCGCCTCCACGACGGCCACGCCGCGGCGGATGGGCTCCATGAGGTGGATTTCGAACTGGAGCGTGTCGCCGGGGACGACCTTGCGCTTGAATTTCACGCCGTCGATCTTCATGAAGTAGGTCGAGTAGTTCTCCGGGTCGGGCACGTCGCCCAGCACCAGGATGCCGCTGCACTGGGCCATCGCCTCGACGATCAGCACGCCCGGCATGACGGGCTCTTCGGGGAAATGCCCCACGAAGAAGGGTTCGTTCATCGTGACGTTCTTGATACCGGCCACGTCCGTCGCGTCGCGGTGGAAGATGCGGTCGACCAGCAGGAACGGCGGACGGTGGGGCAGCATGTGGCGGATGTCGTTGATGTCGTGGAGCGGCGGCTTGCGGCAGTCGTACTGGAAACGGGGTTTTTCGCCGGCCCGGCGGATGGTGTGCTTGAGCTGCTTCATGAACTCGGTGTTGGCGAAATGCCCGGGGCGGGTGGCCCAGACGCGGCCTTTGATGCGGACGCCCAGCAGTGCGAAGTCGCCCAGCAGGTCGAGCAGCTTGTGGCGCGCCAGTTCGTTGTTGCAGCGCAGTTCGAGGTTGTTGAGGTAGCCCGCCTTGATCTCGATGTCGGGCTTGTTGAAGATCTTTTTCAGGTGTTCCAGCTGGTCGGCCGGGACAGGGTTTTCGACCACGACGATGGCGTTGTCCAGGTCGCCGCCCTTGATGAGGTTCATTTTGATGAGCGGCTCCAGTTCGTGCAGGAAGACGAACGTGCGGCAGGGCGAGATTTTCTCGGCGTAGTTGTCACCCGGGTTGAAGGTGGCGTACTGGTTGCCGATGACCTTCGAGTTGTAGTCCACGTGCACCGAGACCGAAAACTCGTCGTCGGGATAGAGGATGATGGCCACGCCCTTCTCGGGGATCGTGTAGACCATCTTTTCGGTCACGTGGTAGAATTTGCGTTCGGCGTCCTGGTCGGCGACGCCCGTTTCGGTGATGGCCTTGGCATAGGCGCAGGCCGAACCGTCCATGATGGGGGTCTCGGGGGCGTCGATGTCGATCACGGCGTTGTCCACGCCCAGCGTCCAGAGCGCCGACATGATATGTTCGATGGTGCTTACGCGGTGGCCGCCGCTCTCGATGGTCGTGCCGCGCGAAGTGTCTACGACGTAGTCGCAGAGTGCGGGTATTATGGGTTGCCCTTCGAGGTCGGTGCGGCGGAATACGATCCCCGTGTCGACTTCGGCGGGATTGACGGTCATGGTTACCTTGACGCCCGTGTGGAGCCCCTTGCCGGAGAATGAGATCGGGGCCTTCAGCGTTTGTTGTTTTGTTGACATAAGCAGTGTTTCCGATTATTTACGCGCAAAGATAAAAATTTTTTCTTAATAAAAAGTACCTATGCGGTTATTATAAAAAGTAGGGGTTTATTGCGACATCGCCGCGGGCGGGGGTGGATATTTCGGAAAAAAACAGTATTTTTGTGCGGAAAAAACAGGAAACACGCCATGCCGACGCCGGAACCGGAAAAACGAGTCAAACGCCCCCGCCTGCGCCTGCCTTTCGAGAAACGGAAGCAGGATGCCGGTTCGTGGACGTACGACCACCGCATCGGGTTGTGCGTGACGCTCATCGCCTACTTGGTGCTGATGATCGCCTTCGTTTCGTCGAAGATCGTCGTCGGCCGCAAGCCCCATACCCAGGGGATGTATATCGACCTGCAGACGCTGGCCGAGCTGGAACAGGAGCGCGACAGGCTGGAACGGCTGGCGCGCGAACGGCAGGAGCAGGATCCGATCGACTGGCGGAGCATCCAGAATCAGGTCTCGAACGAAAACGCGCTGAACGAAAAGCTCAGGGACGACCGCGGTACCAATGCCGCGGCGCTCAACGATGCCGCAGCTGCGGCCGAGGAGCGCATGCGCGCCAACCGCGAGGCTTACGAACAGGGGCTCGCCGAGGAGCGCGCCATCCGCCAGCGCCGCGGTGCCGGGGAGGATTCCGAGCACCAGGATCGCAAGGTCAAGGGGCGCGTCACGGTCTCCTTTTCGCTGACCGACCCGGTGCGGACGTCCCGCTACCTGGCCGTCCCGGCCTACAAATGCGAAGGCGGCGGCGAAGTGGTGGTCGAGATTACGGTCAACCGTGCGGGCGACGTGACGAACGCCCGGGTGGTCGAAGGCGGGGACGAGTGCATGCGCTCTTCGGCGCTCGGTTCGGCCCGCAGGTCGCGTTTCAACATCGACGACTCCGCCCCGGCACGCCAGCAAGGGACGATTACGTATATTTTTATCCCCCAATAAGTTCTTTTTGCCCCGCAGAGGCGTGATGTTTGCCGGATTTTTTTTATCTTTGTTGCCGATCGAAATTCAGGCATGCGTAAAATCGCGATCATACTGTCGGGCTTGCTGTGTTGCCTGTTCTACGAAACGGGCGGCAGGGGGATTCCTGCGTCCGTTGCGGAGCATGCCGCCGTCACGATTTCGGTCGACCGCGCTTCCCACGACCAATGGCGTTGCGAGCGCGAGTACAATGCCGACCTGAATTTACCCCGCGTGGCGGGGGAAGTATCTCCTGCCCCAGTCGTGCCCGTTTCCCAGCGCGGCGGATCCGGAACCGGCCAGAACGCCGACCGTTTTGCGGCGAACCGGTTCGAGGCGGGTGTCGTGAAAGTAACCTCGGAATTCAAATCTTCTGACCTGTCCGTCGGCCTGCATGCCGTAGACTACTACGTCTACCGGCTGCGCCGGCTCATTATTTAGCGTGTTGTATTTTACCGGTTTACAAAGGAGATACAAACGATTAATAATGAAAAAGATATGGATAGGAATAAAATTTGCGAGGCGATGTACGCCTTGCCCGGGGGCGTTGTGGTAAAACGCCGCAAGTCCCAGTTGCGCGCTGCCGTGCTGTTCATCGCCGGCGTTGCGTTGGTGGTAGTGAACAACATGTACGGGGCGGAGCTCACGAACAACATGCGTTCGGCGATCGTTTTCATCGGCGGGCTGCTGATCCTCTCGGGGATGGTCATGGCTGCGATCCAGCTCTTCGGCTCGGGGGGCGTGCCCTTCCACAAGGACAAGCATTGCTACCTCGTTTTCGAGGAGCTCTACTTCGACCGGGGCGTCCGTGCCGATGTGGTGCAGTCGGTGGAGAACGGCGCCGTAGACCGGCTGCTCGGCCTGGCACGCGCGAATGTCCCGGCGCTCACGGTGGCCCTCTACCGTACGCCCGACAACAGTTTTGCAGCCATGCAGGCGTTCGAGTACGCCGACCTGGAGTACAAGCCGCTGACCAGGCTGAACATAGTAGATAAAGCATAACGTAACATAAACGGAGAAGAATGATAGACATCAGTGGTGAAAACGTAGTATTGGTAGGCGCATTGCTGCTCTTCGTGGCGGTGATGGCCGGTAAGGTCGCGTATCGTTTCGGGGCCCCCGCGCTGTTGCTGTTCCTCGGGGTGGGCATGTTGTTCGGTTTGAATTTCATCTCGTACCGTTCGGTCGAGATGACCCAGTTCGTGGGTATGATCGCCTTGTGTATTATCCTCTTCACGGGCGGTATGGACACGAAGTTCTCGGAGATAAAACCCATCATCGGCCCGGGCGTCGTACTGGCTACGGTCGGCGTGGTCATGACGGCGTTCGTGCTGGCCGGTTTCGTGTGGCTGGTGGCTCCGTGGCTGGGGATCGAAATACCGTTCGCGCTGGCACTGCTGCTGGCCTCCACGATGTCCTCGACCGACTCGGCGTCGGTTTTCTCCATCCTGCGAAGCAAGAAACAGGGGCTCAAGCAAAACCTGCGCCCGCTGCTGGAGCTGGAGAGCGGTTCGAACGACCCGATGGCATACATGATGACCATCCTGCTCATCAGCGTCGTGTCGAATACCTCGTCCGGCGTCGGCCTGGGCATGAGCGTAGTCTTTTTCGTGGTGCAGATGGTCGTGGGCGCCCTGTCCGGGTACCTGATCGGGCGGCTGGCCGTATGGACGATCAACCGCATCAAGCTGGCCAACCATTCGCTCTACTCGGTGCTCCTGCTGGCATTCATCTTCTTCTCGTTCGCCTTCACCGACCTGATCAAGGGTAACGGCTACCTGGCCGTCTACCTTTCGGGTCTGGTTATCGGCAACCATAAACTCGAACAGAAACGGCCGCTGACCGTCTTCTTCGACGGGTTCACGTGGCTCATGCAGATCGTGATGTTCCTCACGCTGGGCCTGTTCGTGAACAGCAACGAACTGCTCGAACCCCGGGTGCTGATCCTCGGCGGGCTGGTCGGGGCGTTCATGATCCTTGTGGCGCGTCCGCTGACGGTCTTCACCTGCCTGCTCCCGTTCCGCAAGTTTACGACCAAGGCGCGGCTTTACGTGTCGTGGGTCGGGTTGCGCGGCGCCGTGCCTATCCTCTTCGCCATCTATCCGCTGATGGCGCATGTGGAGAATGCCGGGCTGCTGTTCAACGTGGTTTTCCTGGGGACGATCATTTCGCTGCTGGTGCAGGGCACTACGGTGAGCGGCATGGCCAACCTTCTGGGGCTGGCCTATGAGGAGCGCGAGTCGGCCTTCAGCGTCGACATGCACCAGGACATGAAGTCGGCGCTTACGGAGGTCGAGGTCAACGAGACGATGCTCGAAAGCGGGCATACGCTCAAGGACATCACCCTCCCCGAGAATACGCTGGTGATGATGGTCTGCCGCGACGGTGAGTATTTCGTGCCGCAGGGTAAGACGGAACTCAAGCTGGGCGACAAGCTGCTGGTCATTTCCGACCGCAGCGAGGAGCTGGCAACCACCTATAAGGACATGGGCATCGACGATGTCATGAAGTTAGGGTAGGCTTCCCGCGGAGGAGGTTCCCTGTTCCGTCGGGAATTCAGGATCCGTTCCGCAAATCCCTTTCAGAGGGACAGGTATGTCCGGTATCCGGTGACTTGGAGCCTGCCGGACAGAGGCAGATCCCGGCGATTCGCTCGCCGGGATTTTGTTTCGCTTTGCCGGACGAAAAGCCGGACGGCGATTTGCACCGTCCGGGATTTTTTCCTATATTCGATGGGCCGTATCGGAGGGTGCCCCGATCTCCGTATCTCTATGAAAACCGAACGAATGAAAATAGGGCTGTTTGCCGCACAGCTTGTCTTGCCCGCCGTGCCGGGCCTTTATGTCATCCTGTTCCGTCCCGGGGTGTCGCTGCTTACGCCCCGGATGCTTATTCCCTCCATGCTGTGCATCAACCTGCTGGCTCTCCTCTTAGGGTGGCGCAGGCTCGGGTGGTCGCGCAACGAACGGCTCGATGCAGCCATGCTGCTGGTGATGTTCGCCCTGTTTCCCTGGCTGGAATACCGGGTGCTGCCCGTCGGGGCGTTCGAGGGGAATTTGTGGGCGCAGGTCGGGTGTTACTGCGCGGGACAGGCGATCGGGTATGTCTCGGTCGTGCTGGCGCCCGACTGGTTGGGAAGGCTCAGACAGCGGCGTTATGAAGAGCGGGTCTTGTCGGGGCGGGAAAAGTTCCGATCCCGCAAGGAGGTGCTGGAACAGCGGGCCGAAGCGCAGGAGGCGCAGCGCAGGGCGAAAGAGTTGCGCAGGGCGAAGAAATAAAAACATCCCGGACATTCGTAGTTCGGGATGTTTGTTTTCGGGGCGTATGCCGGAGCCGTTTCCCCGGCTGTCAATCTGCCAATCCATCGGTTTGTCCGTCCGTCAACTCATCAGTCCGTCGGCCCGCCAGTCCGTCGGCCCGCCAGTCCTTCGGTCTGCCAGTTTGCCCGCCCGTCAGCCCATTGGTTCGTCTGTCTGTCTGTCTGTCTGTCTGTCTGTCTGTCCGCCGGCTCATTAGTCTGTAAGCTCGTCAGCCCGTCAGTCCGCTGCTCCGCCCGCAGGGAGGGCGGAATCGCGGCCTGCTGCCGTTTTACAGGGAGCGCCGGATGTTGAGCATCCAGGGGTTCTCGATGTTGCGGATGCCTTTCTGGAAGATCAGCTGCGCCAGCGTCAGCCCCATCTGGCGGAAGTCGGTCGAGAGGGTGGTGATCCCGCCCGCGAGGATCTCCTTGAGCGGCGTGTCGTTGTACGAAATGATGCCGAATTCGCGGCCGGGCGTCATCTGCTGCCGCTCGGCCTGCTTGAGCAGCGTCACCAGGTCGCGGTCGCTGACGAGGATGAACAGGTCGCCTTCGCGGATTTCGCGGTCGCGGATCGAGGCGAGGTATTCGTGCCCGAACCCGTGTTCCGCACAGAAGCGCACCAGTCCGTCGTAGCGCTCCTGCGGCTCCTTTTTTTCGTGCTGCACCATCAGCAGCCGTTCGTATTTGCGGATATGCCGCAGCCCGTGGCAGAGCGCCTCGTAGGTGTCCTTTTCGAAGTTCTGCGCCACGGACGAATACCTGCCCAGCAGTTCGGGGTGGAAGTGGTCGAGCAGGAACACCCGCCCCGAAAGGCTTTCGAGCAGCGGCGCGATGCCGGTGAACTTGCCCGGCATGATGATATAGGTGGTGTATTTGCCGTTGGCGTCGGTCACCAGCGCGTCGAAGACCCTGCGGTTGTAGTTGTGGAAATAGAGGTCTACGCTTACGCCTTTGCCGACGTGCTCCATGAACGAGTTGTAGAGGTCTTCCTTGAATTCGTTGAATTCGTTGAAGAGCAGGAAAATATTTTGTTCCGAGGGGATTCGCGCCGAGGCGATGTAGTAGCCCACGCCGGGCGTCGAGGCGATGATGCCGCGCGATTTGAGTTCGCTCAGCCCGGCGAACACGGTGTCGCGCGAGAGACGGTAGTTCTCGCGGAATTCGTTGATCGAGGGTATCCAGTCCCCCTTCTGGAGCTTCCCTTCGGCGATGCCGTCGATGACGAAGTTGACGACCTGTTTGTATTTCGATTCGTTGTTTTTCATGGCTTTGCACACGCAATGTCGTGCAAATATACATAAAATCGGGTAATATCGGTACGAACTGGTACGAAAAATAAAAAAAACATACCAGTTCGTACCAGTATGACGAAATTTTGTTTATATTTGCCCGAAAGATCGTACAGCGCAATGGAGAAAGGGATTGTTTTCAGCATCGAGGAGTTCGCCATACACGACGGGCCGGGTATCCGCACCACCGTTTTCCTGAAAGGGTGCCCGCTTCGCTGTGCCTGGTGCCACAATCCCGAGGGCATTTCCCCCGAGCCGCAGTATATGGATCGCCGCGACGGCCGCACGATGTGCGGGTACGCGATCTGCTCGGGGGAGCTGGCCGGCAAACTGCTGCGCAACAAGGCGGTATACGCCATGAACCGCGGCGGTGTGACGCTCACGGGCGGCGAGCCGCTCCTGCAGGCCGCATTTGCGGCAGAGGTGCTTGCCGCGTTGCAGGCCGCGGGGGTGCATACGGCCGTCGAGACGAGCGGCTATGCCGCGCCGGATGTTTTCCGCCGGGTGGCGGGGCACGCCGATCTGGTGCTGTTCGACGTGAAGCACGCCGACCCGGTGCAGCACCGCCGCTGGACGGGGGTGGACAATGCCCCCATCCTGCGCAACCTGGCATGGCTGTGCACTTCGGGCCGGCCGTTCGTCGTCCGCATCCCGCTGATCCCCGGGGTGAACGATACGCGGGAGAACATGTTGCAGACCTGCCTGCTGATTAAGGATGCCCCGGGGCTGGAGCGGGTCGAGATCCTGCGCTACCACAAGACCGCCGGGGCGAAGTACGCCATGATCGGCCGGACGTATGCCCCCGGTTTCGATACCGGGGCGGAGCCCCGTGTCCACGACGTTTTCAGCGACTACAATCTTAAAACACTCATACAATGAATCCCAGAATCGAAAACCTGCGCGGCTATATCCTCCGCAAAGAGCACCATGTCCTGCGCCGTACCCCGGCTCGGCTCGGGCTGGACAACCTCAATATCGGGTTCGCAGCGGCCGGAATGCCGCCCGTGAGGCGCTCGGCGGAGATGCTCGCCGCCCTGATGCGTGCCGAACAGCCCGTGATCCTGCCGGGCGAGAAGATCGTATTCACCCGCACCGTTACCGAAGTGCCCGAAATCTTCACCCCGCAGGAGTGGGACGGGATCAAGGCGTCGCACTACATCCACGAGCGCGGGACGGTCTGCAACATATCGCCCGACTACGAAACCACCATCCGCCTTGGGCTCGATGCCCGGAAGGCCGAAATCGCGTCCCGCCTGGCGGACGATTCGCTCGGCCAGGAACAGCGTATCTTCCTGGGGTCGGTGGCGCTCTGCATCGAGGCCGTGCAGGAGCTTACGGGGCGTTACGCCGCCCATGCCCGCGAGGCGGGGCAGACGGATACGGCCCAAGTGCTCGAGGCCGTGCGTACGCGCGGCGCCCGGTCGCTGCGCGAGGCGCTGCAACTGCTGCGCATCCTCCATTTCGCGATCTGGGAGGCCGGCAATTACCACAATACGCTGGGGCGTTTCGACCAGTACATGTACCCCTATTTCCGCCATGACATCGACAGCGGCGTGCTGACCGAGGAGGAGGCGTTCGACCTGGTGGAAGAGTTCTTCCTCGCATGCAACAAGGACAGCGACCTCTATCCCGGTATGCAGCAGGGCGACAACGGCCAGAGCATGGTGCTGGGCGGCCGCGCCGCAAACGGCGACTACCTTTTCAACCGCCTCTCGGAGATGTGCCTGCGGGCCAGCTGCGAACTGGAGCTGATCGACCCCAAGATCAACATCCGCGTCGACGCGGATACGCCCGACGAAATCTTCTTCCTGGGGTCGCAGCTCACCCGCAAGGGGCTGGGATTCCCGCAGTACAGCAACGACGACGTGGTCGTCCCGGGCCTCATGAAGAAAGGGTACTCGGAGCAGGACGCCCGCAATTATGTCGTGGCCGCCTGCTGGGAGTTCATCATCCCCAACCATGCGATGGACATCCCCAACATCGACGCCGTGTCGCTCATCGGCTGCGTGCGCGAGGTGTTGCCCGAATTGGAGGAATGCCCCGATTATGCGGCCTTCTACGGCCGTGTAGAGCGGAAGATCGCCGAAAAGGCCGACGCCGTCTGCCGCAAGCACCGCAACCTCTACATCGCCCCCGCACCGATGATGTCGCTGTTGATGGACGGCACCATAGAACGGGCGCAGGACATTTCGCTCGGCTCGCGCTACAACAACTACGGTCTGCACGGCACGGGCATTGCCACGGCGGCCGACTCGCTGGCGGCGCTGCGCAAATTCTACTTCGAGGAGCGCCGTTTCGACGCCCCGACGCTGCTCTCGGCGCTGGAGGACGACTTCCGCGGCGCACCCGAATTACAACGCCTGCTGCGTCGGGAGGCTCCCAAGATGGGGCAGGACGACGACTATGCCGACTCCATCGGGCGCGACCTGCTCGCATCGTTCGCACGTGCGCTCGAAGGGCGCCGCAACGAGCGGGGCGGCATCTACCGCGCCGGCACCGGTACGGCCATGTACTATGTTTTCCATGCCGCAGGCCTCGGTGCCACGCCCGACGGCCGCAGTGCCGGGGAGATGATCCCCGCCAACTATTCGCCGAGCCTGTTCATCGACCAGCGCGGGCCCGTATCGGTCATCAAATCCTTCACCAAACCGCGTCTGGAGGATGTGGTCAACGGCGGGCCGCTGACCCTCGAGTTCGACCGGTCGGTCTTCAACAACGAGGAGAGCGTCCGCAAACTGGGCATGCTCGTCAAGACCTACATCGCCCTGGGCGGCCACCAGTTGCAGCTCAATACCGTCAGCCGCGAAAAGCTGCTCGACGCCAAGGTGCATCCCGAGCGGCACCGCAACCTGATCGTGCGCGTCTGGGGCTGGAGCGGCTATTTCGTCGAACTGGACGAATGTTACCAGAACCATGTGATCGACCGGATCGAATTCGGCCTCTGAACCGGCGTGAACCGAAACTGAAAACCAACTAATCCGACCTGATATGAAAACATCCGTTAAAGGCTTCATGTTTTATGTCGCCTTCGTCGCTTCGCTCGGCGGCCTTTTGTTCGGCTTCGACACGGCCGTGATCTCCGGTGCCGAAAAGGCGATCCAGGGGGTCTATGCGCTCTCGGACTTCGCGCACGGCTTCACGATCGCCACGGCGCTTATCGGCACCATCGTCGGCGCCCTGGTCTGCGGCGGCCCCGCCGAACGCTACGGGCGCCTGCGCTTGCTCAAGGCGATCGCGTGGCTCTACCTGATCTCGGCCCTGGGCAGCGCCCTGATCGTCGACTGGTATTCGTTCATGATCTTCCGCTTCCTGGGCGGGCTGGCCGTCGGCGCCTCGTCGGTCGTGGGGCCGATGTATATCGCCGAGATCTCCCCGTCGCACTGGCGCGGGCGTTTCGTGGCCTTCTTCCAGTTCAACATCGTGCTGGGCATCGTCATCGCCTACCTGACCAACTACTGGATCGTGGGGATTCCCCACGACTGGCAGTGGATGCTGGGCATCGAGGCCGTCCCGGCACTGGCCTTCGGCCTGTTGCTGACGACCGTGCCCGAAAGCCCCCGCTGGCTGCTTATCCGCAGCCGTGACGCCGAGGCGCGCCGCGTGCTCGAACGTACCACGCGCGAGAATGTCGAAGCCGAAATGGCCGAAATCCGCGCCTCGCTCGCCGGGGCGGGCGGTACGGGCGAGCGGCTTTTCCGGAAGAAATATTTCATCCCCATCCTGCTGGCGTTCCTCATCTCGACGTTCAACCAGCTCACGGGGATCAACGCCATCCTCTACTATGCGCCGCGCCTGTTCGAGATGTCGGGCGTCTTCCGCGAGGGGGCGATGATGCAGTCGATCATGATCGGCGTCACCAACCTCACGTTCACCATGCTGGGCATGTTCCTCATCGACAGGGTGGGGCGGAAGAAGCTCATCGGCGTAGGTGCCGTGGGGATGTTCGTCTCGCTGGTGCTCGTGGCGCGCGGCTTCTGGCTCGAACGCTTCGAAGGTTACTACATGCTCGTCTGCCTGATGGGCTACATCGCCTTCTTCGCCGTGTCGCTGGGCGCTACGATCTGGGTGGTCATTTCCGAGGTCTTCCCCAATTCGGTGCGTGCCAAGGGGCAGGTGCTGGGCAGCATGACCCACTGGGTGTGGTCGGCGCTGCTGTCGTGGTTCTTCCCGGTCTTCCTTTCGGTCGGCGGCACCTATATCTTCGGATTTTTCGCGCTTATTGCCCTCGGCAGCCTTATCTTTGCGATAAAGCTCCCCGAGACCAAGGACAAATCGCTCGAACAGATACAGAAAGAACTGGTAAAATAAAAACCCGGACATATGAACCGTTCCCTGAAAAAAATTCCCCTCGCGGCCTTGTGTGCCGCCATGGCCGCCGCCTGTGCGGGCGGCGCAACGGACGCCACGATCACGGTCGATGCGTCGAAAGTCGAGGGCAGCGTCACCCCCTGGCTTTACGGGGCCTGCATCGAAGACGTCAACCACGCGATTTACGGAGGCCTTTACGACCAGCGGATCTTCGGCGAGAGTTTCGAGGAGCCCGTGCCCAACCCCCTTTTCGATGACTGCTCGGCCTACGAAGGGGCGTGGCAGGCTGTCGGCGACGAGCTGCCCTGTGCCGCTCATGCGGGTGCCAAGCTGGTCTATGACCCGCTGGAGATGGCTGCGGGCGAGGTCGAGACCGAACTGAAATTCACCCGCGGCGGCGGTGGCGACAATGC
>ENA-UEQS01001821-UEQS01001821.1-human-gut-metagenome-genome-assembly--contig:-NODE-1821-length-12729-cov-5.434714_pt1 | contig 12729 bp, 8 predicted proteins | sample MGYA00242953_ERZ507953 | MGnify/ENA primary metagenome ERZ507953 (study PRJEB26167, sample SAMN06115474) | human gut metagenome | host: Homo sapiens | place: China:Jiangsu | collected 2016-07-06...
GGGTCCGGGGGAGGGGAGAAGGGACCTTTCTCCAGAAAGGTCCCTTCTCCCCTCCCCCGGCATCCTTTTTCCCCAATCGTTCATGCAAAACAACGTGGCTGATTACATACGGTCGCTGCTGGCGTCCGAGCGGTTCGCGCGGCAGGTGACGCACCATAGGGTGCTGCCCGCGCGTGAGGCCCGCTATGGCGAAACGCGCCGCCCGTGGCCCCGCGCCATTGCGGGGGTGCTGCGCGAGCGGGGGATCGCGTCGCTGTACAGCCATCAGGCGCTGACGGCGGATACTGTCCGCGCCGGGCGCGACGTGGTGGTCGCCACGCCCACCGCCAGCGGCAAAACGTTGTGCTACAGCCTGCCGATACTGGAAAAATGCTTGCAGGACCCGGACAGCCGGGCGCTGATGCTGTTCCCGCTGAAGGCGCTGGCGCAGGATCAGCTTGCCGCATTTGGGGAGCTGACCGGGCATTGGCCCGAAGCGGCGAGGCCGTCCATCGCCATCTATGACGGCGATACGACCGATCATTTCCGGCGCAAGATCCGCAAGAACCCGCCCAATGTCCTGATTACCAACCCCGAAATGCTGCATCTGGCGATTTTGCCCTTCCATGAGCAGTGGACGACGTTCCTTGCGTCGCTCTCGCTGGTGGTTGTGGATGAGGCGCATACCTATCGCGGCGTGCTCGGATCGCATATCAGCCAGCTTTTCCGCCGCCTGAACCGGATCTGCGCCCGCTACGCCGCCCGCCCCAATTTTGTTTTCTGCACGGCGACGGTCGGCAACCCGGAGGAACTGGCGGGCAATCTGCTGGGCAGGGAACTGGTGCAGGAAAAGGGACTTCCCTTGGAGAATGCTTTCCCTTTTTCCCCTCTGTTTTCCCCTTCCTCCTCTTCTGAGCCTGTTGCGTTGGGGAAAGAAACGTCCCTCAATGCCCCCCAAGAGTCGGCGGACATCCCTGTCATCCGCGAATCGGGCGCACCGACGGGCAAGCGGCATATGGTGTTCATCGACCCGGAAGACAGCCCGTCCACGACGGCCATCGCGCTTCTGAAGGCGGCTCTGGCGCGGGGGCTGCGGACCATTGTGTACTGCCGTTCAAGGCGCATGACGGAACTCATCGCGCTGTGGGCCGCTGACAAGGCCGGAAGCTTTGCGGGCCGCATCAGCGCGTACCGGGCGGGCTTTTTGCCCGAGGAACGGCGCGAGATCGAAGTCCGCATGAGCGACGGGCAATTGCTTGCCGTGGTCACGACCAGCGCGCTGGAACTGGGGATCGATATAGGCAGCCTCGACGTGTGCATCCTTGTGGGGTATCCGGGCACGGTCATTTCGACCATGCAGCGGGGCGGCCGGGTGGGGCGGGCCGGGCAGGAATCCGCAGTGCTGCTCGTCGCGGGCGAGGACGCGCTGGATCAGTATTTCATCCATCAGCCCGAGGCGTTTTTCGGGCGCGAGCCGGAACGAGCGGTCATCAATCCCGACAACGAAGTCATCGTCAAACGGCACCTCGAATGCGCGGCGGCGGAATTGCCGTTGCCCAGTGATGATCCGTGGCTGCGTGGGCCGGGCGCTCAGGCGGCGTTGCGGGAGCTGGAAAGGGAGGGGCTGCTCCTCAAATCGGCGGACGGCAGGGAATGGGTGGCCGCCCGCAAGCGCCCGCAGCGGCATGTGGATCTGCGGGGCTGCGGCGCGTCGTGTACCATTGTGGACGCCGAGGGCAGGCCCATCGGCAGCGTGGACGGGCATCAGGCGTACAAGGAGACGCACCCCGGCGCGGTCTATCTGCATCGGGGGAAGACGTATGTGGTCAAAAGCCTTGATATGGCGGAGCGGGTTGTCCGCTGCGAGGTGCCGCAGCAGCGGGTAAACTGGCATACCAGGGTCAGGAGCCACAAGGAAACCGCCATCATCGAAGTGAAGGCCTCGGGCTCGGCGTTTGGTGCGCCCGTCGCGTTCGGGCGGCTGCGGGTCACGGAGACGATTACCGGCTATGAGCAGCGCTCCGTTGCCGACAACCGGTTGATCTGCGTCGTGCCGTTGGATCTGCCTCCGTTGGTTTTCGAGACGGAGGGCTTGTGGTTTTGCGTGCCGGATGGCCCGCGCCGGTCTACCGAGGACAGCCTCATGCATTTCATGGGCTCCATCCACGCGCTGGAACATGCGAGTATCGGGCTCATGCCGCTGATGGTCATGGCGGACCGTAACGATTTCGGCGGCATTTCCACGCCCATGCACGCGCAGCTCGGTATGCCCGCCGTTTTCGTGTATGATGGGTTGCCCGGCGGCGCGGGGTTGTGCCGTTCGGCTTTCCCGCGCCTTGCGGAATTGTTCGCGGCGGTGCGGGATCTGTTGTTGCGCTGCCCCTGCGAACTGGGTTGCCCGTCTTGCGTACACTCGCCCAAGTGCGGCTCGGGAAACCGGCCCATCGACAAGGCGGGGGCGTTGTTTTTGTTGGAGCGGATCATGGAGGCCCCCGCTCCGAGCGGGGATATGGCTGTGAGCGGGCTGGAATCGGAACAGCCGAAGGAGAAGACCGTTATGGCGGCGGATATTCAGTTGGGAGGCCCGGCGGCGGGAAGTTCTGAGCGTATCGTTGCGCCGCTTCCTGAGCGGTTTATGGTGCTCGACGTGGAAACCCGGCGTTCGGCGGCCGAGGTGGGCGGCTGGCATCGGGCGGATCTCATGGGCGTCAGCGTGGCGGTCCTGTACGATTCCAAGGGCGATTGTTTCACCGAATACGAGCAGGAAGATCTCCCGGCCATGTTCGAGCGCCTGAGAGAGGCTGGATTGGTCATCGGGTTCAACTCGTCGCGCTTCGACTACGCGGTGCTGCAGCCGTTCGCCGGGTACGATCTGCGTTCCTTGCCCACGCTGGACATGCTTGTGGAGGTCAAAAAACGGCTTTCCTACCGTGTTTCGCTGGATAATCTGGCCCGTGCCACCCTGAACGCCCCCAAGAGCGCGGACGGGATGCAGGCGCTGCAATGGTGGAAGGAAGGGAACCTTGCCTCCATCGCCGAATATTGCCGCAAAGACGTGGAGATCACCCGAGACGTGTATCTGTTCGGGCACCGGGAAGGTTATCTGCTGTTCACCAACAAGGCCGGGCAGCAGGTAAGGGTTGTGGTGGAGTGGTAGGGAAGGAACCGTTGGAGAGGCTCTCTCCGAAAAAAGTTCCCCCATCTCCCGAGGCTTACGGCGTTATCGAATTCCTTTCTGGGGTTCAGGCCGTGAGTCTCGGGAAATGGGGGAATGCGGGGTAGGGAGGCGTCCGTCAGCGTGAAGGCTGATCGGGCGTCTTTTCTTTTTCCTTTGTGTCCTGTTGCGCCCCCTGACCGAGGGCGTGGGCGTCGGGGCATCAGCTCGGTACGGAGCGCCGGTTTTTGCCGATCATCCATCTAAAGCCCCAGACGACCCAGCCGACCAGCAATATGATGAACAGGATACTTTTCATCGGAACAGCTCCACGATTTCCCGGGGCGTGATGTCCGGGCGGATATCGCGCAGGGCGAGGTTGATGAAGTCGTCGGCGGTGTCCATGTCGAGTTTCATTTCCGGATGGTGCAGGGCCGGATCGAGCGGGTCGAAGGTGCGGATGGCGAACAGTTCCGGGTTGTCCACGATATACGAGAGGCAGTGCTCGCGGTGGGCGGGCAGGGTGGCCTCGTTCATGGCCTTGGTGAACAGTTCGAAGGAGACGATTTCCGCGCCGAGGCCGTCTGGGTAGAGGTTGTTGCGCGGGATGTGGTTGTAGGCGTAGTCGCAGTTTCCGGCGGTGTGTTCTCGCTGGTAGAAGCGGATCAGGTTGTCGATTTCCCCGCCCCAGATCAGCGGGTTGTCGGCGCACACGCGGACCACGAGATCCGCACCGTGCGCGGCGGCGGCCCCATGCATACGCGAGAGCACGTCTTGTTCCGATCCCCGGAAGGTGTTGACGCCCTGCGCCCGCAAGTGGCGGGCAAGCACTTCGTCGCGCCGGGTATCGGGCAGGGCGACGACCAGATCGTCGGCCAGCTCCGAGCGCGCGCAACGCCCCACCACCCAGTCGATGACGGGCAGGCCGTGCAGGTTCAGCAAGGTTTTGCAGGGCAGGCGGCTTGATCCCAGCCGGGCCTGAATGACGATGACGGTTTTCATGGCTGTGTCCTTTGGGGGAGAGGTGGGAGAGAAGAGGAATCGGGGGAGGAACCCTTCTGGAGAAGGGCTTCCTTCTCCCCTCCCCTCATCCTCCTAAGACTTTTGGTTTTATCGAATCCCTGTCCGGGAGTGTTGCCGGTCGTCGAAGATTGTCAGGAGCACGGCGGAGTATGTCCTTTTTCCGTACCGGCCGGGGGACGTATCAGCAATGGCGTGAGAGTCCGTTTGTTCCGCCTCTGGCCCTTTTCCTTCGCTCTGTTTTCAGCTTTCTTTTTCTTTCTTCAAGAGCTTCAAAATGCCGCTGACGACCTTGGCTTTGTTCTTCTCGAAATGGATGCGGGATTGGCGTTGATACAGGACGTTGCGGCGTTCGGGTTCGTCGATGAGTTCCACAAAAACTTTGCGGAGGCGTCCGGCGTTGAATTTCCGCATGATGCCCATGTAGGCGAAACCGTGATCCGCGCGGGCGAAGGTGTGCCGCGCCTCGCGTTCATGCTGCGCCAGAACGATGCTCGGGATATGCATGTGGGCGAGTTCATAGACGGTGCGCCCGGCGGAACAGATGGCGAGGTCCACGCCTTCCATCATGCGGGACATGATGTTGGTGGCGTACTCGAAACGGAGCAGCGGATTGCCGAGGGCCTTGATGTGCCTGACCAGCTCGTCGCGGTGCGCGTAGCCCGGCCCGGTTACGACCCGGATGGCGATGCCCCGCTCACGGCAGAGCGGCTCGACGGTATCCAGCGTCTGCCGGGTATAATCGGGCATATCCGTACCGCCGAAGGTGATGAGGATGCACTTCGGGGCCGGGCGGAATACATTCTGCTCGGCCTGCAAGAATTCGTCGCGCAGGCAGAAGTACTTGTGCCCATACAGAAAACGCTCGGGCTGCTTGCCGTTTGTTTCGTTTTGAGGCTCCTCGTACAGGGCGTTGACCACCTGATCGGCCAGCACCGAACCGGGCCCCTCGTCCTCGAAGTTGACCACGGGGATGTTCGCGGCCTTGAGGTGCTCCATATATTCACGGGGCGTGTCCAGCATGTCGTTGATCACAAGATCGGGATCGAGCGCCAGCACGTCTTCCCAAAGTTCGCCCTGCTGGATGACGGTCTTGTAATCGCGTGCGGCGATGTTGGAGGCGGCGAGTTCGCTTTCTTTGGTGCAGACGAAAAAGACTTTATGGTTGGCGATTTCGTGGGCCAGCATGAGCGAACGGAAGACGTGCCCCATGCCGATGGCGGGATAGCCCGCGACCACGAACACCACGCGGCGTTGCGTCAGAAGGCGTTCGCACAGCCACCAGTCCTGATAGCTGTTGATCTCCATCGCCCGATCATTGAGGAAATACGGTACCGTATGTCGGATGGTACCGCCGTCCAGCGCGTCGCTTTTGACGATGATGAGGGCCTTGCTCTCGACCACCAGCTCTGATTCGTCTTCGGACATGAAGGATTCCAGCCGCCCCTGATGGACTTCCCATATGCGGTGCCGGACGCTTTTGACGGTGACGAGGCAGTCGGCCTCGTCTTCAAGGAACGTCTTGTAGGCGTCGTCGATGTCCACCCACGTCAGCAGGGGGCAGCTTGCCCGATAGATGATGATGTGCCCGTAATCGTTGCCCAGTTCGCGGAGGATGGATTTCATCTCCGTGATGATGTCCAGCGAGGTGAAGCGCAGCCCGGCGTTGTAGTGCACGCGCACGCCGTTGCGTTCGCAGATCAGGCTGATTTCCTGGCTGTCCGTGACGACCACGACGTCGTGTGCCGGGACGACGCCGCGCGCCGTGTCGATGGCGCGCTGGATCAGCGTGACCCCCGCGAGGCGTTTGACGAGCTGGTCCGGAATGACCGCGTTTTTCTTGATGGCCGGGATGACGATGCAGCGTCGCGTTTCTGTCATGGGAAAATGCCTCCGGCGGCAGGTATTCCCCTTCGCCGAAGGCGAGTTTCAGCACCTGGAGGGGTGTGACTAACGTATTCATAAGGTGGAAGGTTAAAAGTGAAAAGTTGAAAGTTTGCCGATGTCACGTGATGAGAATCCCGCTCGGCAAAAAGCGTAAAGCGGTTTGAAACCGCTTTCAGGGGCGACGGCAGGATACTGCGATCCCGTTCTGTGCAAGCACCCATAAAACAGGCGTCTCACGCCTGCGCCGCCTTTGGCGGCGAAAGATCCCGGCCCGATGCCGGAGCCGTGAAACGAAGGCCCGGCTAAAAGTGGCAAGAAACGGGGCCGGTTTGCTTGCAAACCCGCGAATAGGCGCCCGTTTCGAACGTTAGACGGGACGAAGTAGGCGAAGGCATCTGCCGGGGAGTTTTTGGGTACCTTTTTGCGGAAAAAAGGTACAAAACACCCGCGACATCGTCGCGGATTTCTCTGTACTTTTGATGTCAACCGACGCACGCAGCACGAGCAGAGACCGCTTGCGGGCTATGCCGTGCCAGAAGGAGGAAAACGAGCGTAGCGAAGTTAAAAGCGCCAAAACCATCCGCATGTCGCTTTTCGCGGCAAAAGCGGCAGAATGCCCCGCGGAAGCTATGCATTTTATTCGATACTTCTAATATTATACTTCGTAATTTCGGATAAAAACGCCTGCTGGCGTTCATCCTCCGGGTCGTAGTCGAGTCCGTCGGCCTTGCGGGCCTCCCAGACCTTCATGTAGATGGGTTTCGAGCGGGTCGGCGGACAGTTGACGATTTGCAGCGACGTCGTGTCCAGCCTCAGCACCGAGGCGATGACGGCGCGGATCGGCTCCGTCAGCTCGTCCTGCTCGGCGAGGATCACCGTGTTGAGCGCCACCTCGTATTCGTGCAGAATGCGTTCGGCGCTGAATCCCGCAGCGTAGTCCAGTCCGCTCAGCGTCCGGAACCACGAATGGGCCACGACGATGTCGCCGACGGCCTGTTCGTGCAGCGCCTGCCAGTCGCCCTCGTTCTGCGCGGCAATGGGGATGAAGCGCGAATTGTCATCCTCGCCGCCGTCGCGGATGACGAACATCACCTGCCCGGGGTTCCCGGCGAACTTCTGTTCGGCGAGCCGCACGATGCGTTCGGCCTCGGCCTCGTTGTCCACCGACGAGTCGAGCATCATCACGCCCGACAGCTGGAACGAATTGTCGAGGCGCGAGATGTTCCAGCGGTCGGTCTTCCAGGCGATCGCCGAGACGCTGAACCCCGCGATGTAGGGCGGCACGCCGTAGTGTTCGAACATCGGTTCGTAATCCTTGTAATGGACGATCGAGCGCAGCGTGCCGTCCTCCTGCGCTTCGAAGTCGGGGTAGAGCGGCAGCGAGCGCGCCTCGGCGGGCTTGAACGCCGCCCAGTCGTGGTGCAGCAGGATGTGCTTCGAGTCGCGGGCCACGCGGCAGCGCGAGGCGTCCTGGTGGTAGAGCGACAGAAAGGTGTGCCCGGGGTCGGTGACCGCTTCGAGGAACGCGTTGCCGAACAGCGACTTGTCGAAGGCCAGCTTGCCCAGCACCTGGCGAAGGCTCTCGCCCCGGCCGTTGACGCACCGGACGAAGGCCGCCAGCTGCGGCTGCTGCGCCTCGTCGCACGTGAATCCCTTGCCGGAGATGTAGTCGGCCTTGTCGTTGATGATGCGCCGGTGGGTCGTCGAACGCCGGGCCATCAGCGCCAGCGCCGCCGGGAAGAGGTTGTCGTCGCCCCAGCGCCAGAATTTGTCGCTCTCGACCCGCGACGGCCCCAGCGCATAATAGGGGTCCGTTCGGTCGGCAACCCCCACGGCCGTCTTGATTTTTTTCGTTTTGCTCATGGCGTTTTTCGGATTTCAGGGACGCGGCATCCGCGGGGAAAGCCCCTGCGGATGCGCGTTCCCGGGTTTTTACTGCTTGTATGCAAAGGAGATCAGCGCCTCGTCGAGGATCTGGGTTCCGGCCATGAAGACCGCACGCTGGCGGTTCTCCATCTCGTCGGGGTTGTACCACATGCGCACCTCGTTGCCGGGCATGTCGGCCGTGTTGACGGCCAGCACGAGGTTGCGGCGGTCGGTGAGCATGACGAACGACTGGCGGAAGGAGGTGGCGCCGAGGTAGCTGCCCAGCCTTACGTCCACGACCGGAATTCCGTGGTAGGCCAGCGTCCGGCGGCCGTTCATCGCATCGGCGTAGGCCGCGTCGGCGCCCTTTGCATCGAGGTACTTCTCGTAGAGGCGGTAGATGTCCGACGAGACGAAGTAGGCCAGCCGGTCGTCGGCCTTGAGGCCCGGGATGCGGGGATCGGCCCCGGCCCACAGCTTGTCGAACAGCTCGACCGCATAGGCCGGGTCTTCGAGCGCGGCCGCCTGGTAGGAAAAGTTATAGACGCCGTCGTCGTCGACCAGACCGTTGATGCGCTTCAGCAGTCCGTCGAAGGTGTTGTAACCCGACGCCGCGGAGGTGTCGCCGATCCACATCGTGACGCGGATATTCTCGGCGAGGGCCTGTTTGAAAAGCGCCGTTTCGGCCTGTTCGAGCTCCGTGCCCGAGAGGTCGTCCATGTGGGTGTTGACCAGCGACGAGACCTTCTCGTAGACCATCGAGAAGTAGTTGGCGGCCGAGAATCCCAGTTCGGCCTTCACCCGGTTAAGATTGACCGTCTTCTCGTACTTGGTCGCCGCTTTGCCCCCGGCCCAGCCTGCGGAGGTGAATTTCTGGAGGATGTTGCGCTGGCCGTCCCAGAGCTGGACGTGCGTAGGCTGGGGCATGTTGTAGAGTACGCGCACGCCGAGGTCCTGCGCCGACTCCCCGGTGAGCATCGGGCGGAAGAAGATGTTTTCGAGGTCGGAACCGGTGTACTGTTTCGAATTTTCGAGGTAAGTCATGGTTGTTTTTGGTTTTAAATGGTTGATGAATTTGGTTGTTTGTTTTGCCTCCGCAGGGCGGGTATCGCCGGACTTCCATTTTAGGCCGAAACCTCCTTTTGTTCCTGACCGGCAGATTTTCGATTCGCCTCCGGTGAATCGGCAGCCCGAAGCCCCCCCGCTTGGCAATTTTCAATTCTTAATTTTTAATTGCGCATGCGCCTGGCGTCTTCGGCATAGGCGCGTTCGTTGGCCGAGCGGACCGTGTCGCCGCAGGAAGGGTCCTCGCGCGGCTGCGTGGAGGTCGGCGCGGCCTGCCGGCGGGCTTCGTCGGCCGCAACAGCCGAACGGCTGCGCAGAGCCTGCACCTCCCCGTCGAAATGGAGAACGTTGCGGTCGGCGGGAAGCGCCGGGCCGGGCCGCAGACCGATATTGGCCAGCAAACGCTCCCAGCCCCGGGCGATATTCCGCGCCAGCGAGGACGCCGGCTGCTCCGCAGCTTCGACCACTTTGTCGGCCAGTCCCGCCGCAACGGCCTCCTCGGGTGCGAGCCAGCGGCCGTTGCCGTTGTTCTCGGCCATCAGGGCCTCGAACTCCGCGGCCGGACGCCCCGAACGGGATGCATAGACCGCGGCGATACGCGCATCGGTCTGGTGCAGCAGGTCGATCTTCCCGGCGATCTCCGCGGCATTTCCCTCGGTCGAACAGATGGCCGTGTGGATCAGATAGAGGGCATTGGCCGACAGGAGACGGCACCCCTCCGACGCCGCCTGGGCGATGATCGTCGCAGCCGAGGCCGTATAGCCGTAACAGCGGGTCGTGACCCGCGCCGGGAGCTGCCGGAGCGCGTCGTGGATCAGCAGCGCGTCGTTCACGTCGCCGCCCGTCGAGCGGATGTTGACCACCACCTGCGGGGCGTCGAGCGCTGCGATGCGCGTCACCGCGTCGCGGAACTTTTCGTAGGTCGCCACGCGCGCTTCGGGCCGGTCGAACTGCCACTCTTCGGGCACGCCGATCGTGCCCTCGATGTCGATTTGGCAGACGCCGGCGTTGTTGTCGATTTGAATTTCCGATTTCATGATTAATGTTTGTAAGTGTTGTAAAATGCGTTGCGCACCTTCTCGTAAGAGCAGCAGAATTTCCCGGCTGTGACCTCGAAGGCTTCGCAACGGGACATGCCCTCCTTTTCGAGCCGCCCGATTTCGTCACGGATCGCGCGCTGTTCACACCCCCGGCGACTGACCAGCCCCAGTTCGAACAACCGCAATACCGCCTGCCGGGTCGTAAGCCCCCGGACCTCCCGAAGCACCGCTTCGGCCAACAGTTCGTCGTGCCGCGTCATCAGTCTTCCATGAGGCGGTTGAACGTGCAGCGCACCGAGGCTTTCGCCGGGTCGTAGTCGCCAACGGCGTGCAGCGCGGCCCGCACCACGCCCGCTCCGGTGTCGATGCGGAAGACCGAACGGATGTCCGGCGCTCCCGTTCCGGGCGTCAGAAGGGCTTCGAATTCGTGAGGCGCGAGCCGCAGCGAGAGGATGATCCGCTCACGGGAGGCCTCCCGGCGCACCTGCCCGTCGTAGAAGCGGTGCAGCCCCTGTTGTCCGTCGCGGTCCTCGAAACAGAGCGTGAACCCCTCCGCAGCGTCGTCCCCCGCGAAATGGAACGCCGCGAGCGGATACTCCGAACGCCCCGAAGGATACCCCCACCGCTCGTCGCCGGGCAGCGGATGCATCCCGGCGTAGCGGACGATGCGGAGCGTGAAGTTGGTCCCATCCTCCTCCGCGTCGTCGCGGTCGCCGACCTCGGGAATCAGCGCCGACGGCGCATTGAGGTAATGCCCCGCGGCATTCAGCGAGGGACTGAACAGCGGATTGCGCAGCACCTTTTCGCCCTGCATCGCGGCGTAGGAATCCGCCGCAAAACTCCACGCCCCGAGCGGAGCCTCCTCCCCGGCGTCGAAGCGCGCCACCGCGCCGTCGCCGTCCCGGTACCGCCACGTCCGCACCTCGTGAATCTCCGGGGCGACCGGCCGCCGCTCGACAGGCTGCGAAAAGTCCGTCCTGCCGCTCCAGTCCGTCTCCGGCCCCGCACCGAAAAACTCCCCTTCCGGCTCGATCCAGACCCTCCGCGTCGCCTCCTCGGTGTAGAACCGCAGGTTGAACAGATGCGCGAGGGCATCGAGCAGTTCCGACTGCCGGATACGGTGCTGCGCCACGTCGGCGAATGCGATCCGCGACCCGAATCCCGGAGCCGAGAGGAAGCGCGGCCGCAGCGAGCACTCCTTGTGCAGGGTCAGCGCCATCCCGGGCTCCGCCCCCGCGAAGTAGATCAGATTGAAATACTTGGGCGATGCGGGCGAAACGCTCTCGGCGGCCGTGCGGAGCCGCACCTCGACCATCGTCTGCCCCGTCTCGCCGACGTAGCCGTTGTAGAGCGCCCAGTCGCCGCGGTAGGCGACCCACTGCGAACCGCTGCGGACCAGCAGCACGGGATCGGCGACGGTCCCCGAGGCCGGGGTGGTGACCTGCGCCGAACGGGCCGCAAAGTCGGTCCACACCGTGCCGGGCACGCCGTGGCGGGTGTAGGTCAGGCGGTACTGCGCCCCGGCGAGGTGATCGAAAACCAGCGCGCGGTAGGTGAAATTCGGCGCAACGGCCTCGCGGAGGTCCCTGTACCGGTTGGCCAGCTCGAACCGGAACTCGGCCCCGGGACCGAGATACACCGTATCGAAGCCCTTGAGCCGCGTCCGCGAGACGATGCGGTGGGCGGTGGTGTATTTCAGGCGGTATTCGAACCCGACGCTGATCTCCGTCGGCGGCGTGAAGACGATCTTGCCGTTGTCCGTCGAGAAACAGTTGCCGTTGTTGAAAAGCCCGCGTCGACGCTCTGGGGCGTGGCCGTGTCGACGATGTTGCCCACGGTGTTGGCGACGGCCTTGGGGTTGGCCGAAACCCGCCCCAGTTCGTTCGCCGCAGCCGTCGCTGGAGCCAGCCGCCGCGCCGAGAAGCCCATGCGGCCGGCCGCCGCCGTGGTGTCGCGCGAGGAGTAGGCCCCGCTCATGTAGAGCGACCGGAAAAACGCCGATTCGAAAAAGCGGCTCTTCACCTCGTAATCCGCCTCCCGAAAAATCTGCCCGACGAGCGTGGCGACGTGCAGGAACGGGTGGTAGTCCTCCACCGAGAGCAGGCGTTCCGCCGGAAGCAGGTCCGAGGAGCTGTTCTGCCGACGGTATTCGTCGCGGTGGATGGGGAAGAACTTCACCGGGGAGTCGTCCGTCCAGCTCTCGACGATCGCCGTCGGGGTCAGGACATTGTCCCACGCCACCCCCAATCGGGAAAACATGCGGCGGGCGGCATTTTCGGCCCATCCGGCCCCTCCGTCGCGGATTTCGAGCGTGTACCCCTCTCCCGACGCGGCCAGCAGACGCACCGTTCCGCCGATCAGCACCGAACCTTCGGCCGACAGCTCCGCCGTGTGGAGCGCGTCGTTGAACCCGCCGGCGGCGTGCGGGTCGCAGGCAAACCCCACGAGCGCATCGTTGCGCGGCGTCGCGGGAATCGGGATTTTCAGCGACCGCCCTTCGCGGCAAGCCTCCGGATCGGCGAGCCGTGCGGCATCGTAGCCGGGAACGGCAATGCTCCCCGCCTTCAGGTCGCAAATCTGTCCGTCGATTTTCAGTTCCATGCTGCGTGTTTTTTACGTTTGGGGCGAATGGCGATCTCCAGACAGCTCAACGTGCCGCGCCGCTGTACGACGGCCTCTTCGGTGGCGATGTCTACGGGTCTATCACGCTTTTCTTTG
>ENA-UEQS01001827-UEQS01001827.1-human-gut-metagenome-genome-assembly--contig:-NODE-1827-length-12702-cov-14.969188_pt1 | contig 12702 bp, 10 predicted proteins | sample MGYA00242953_ERZ507953 | MGnify/ENA primary metagenome ERZ507953 (study PRJEB26167, sample SAMN06115474) | human gut metagenome | host: Homo sapiens | place: China:Jiangsu | collected 2016-07-06...
CCGTTATGAGAGACAACAAGGCCTATACGCCTCACATCCCAAATGAGATTTCAGCTTGACAAATTATAGCCGGTCTGATCTAAATTACTTGAAATTCTCCTGCGCGTACTTCATCAGCTCCTCGCGGAAGTCGGGGTGCGCGATGGAGGCCATCGCCTCGGCGCGCTCGCGCAGCGTCTTGCCGGAAAGGCTTGCAATCCCGTACTCGGTCGCGACATACTGGATCATCGTGCGCGGGGCGGAAATCGTGCTGCCGCCGGGGATGGTGGCAAGGATGTTGCTCTTGCGCTCGCCGTCCTTTGTCACACGGGAAGAGTTGATGCAGATGAAGCCCTTGCCGCCCTTGGAGCGGTACGCCCCCTCGAGGAAGTCCATCTGGCCGCCGACGCCGGAGAGCTGGCGCGTGCCGGTGCTCTCGGCGTTCTCCTGACCCATGAGGTCGAGCTGCACGCCGCCGTTGATGCTGATGACGTTGCTGAGCTTCGAGATGCGCTCGACGGAGTGGATGTAATCGAGATCGCCCGGGTGGAAGAGCTGGGGTTCGGCGTCGAGCCAGTCATAGAGCTCCTGAGAGCCCATCGCGAGGTTCCACGCGGAAAGGCCGGTGTCGAGCTCCTTGTGCGCGTTCGTCAGCTTGCCCGCCCGGTAGAGCTCAAGGAACGCATCGGAAATGGTGCCGGTGTGGCAGCCGAGGTCCTTCTTGTCGGACTCGGCGAGCATCTTGGCGACCGTGTAGGGCACGCCGCCCACGCCGAGCGACAGCACCGCGCCGTCGGGGATCTCATTCACCACGATCTTGGCGATGGCGATATCGGTCTCGCTGGGCGCGCGGTAGGAGCGCACGGGCAGCGGCTCATGCTCGCCCTCGACGATGTAGTCCGCTTCGGACAGGTGCACACGGTGCGAGCCGTTCACGCCCTGGAGCTTGGGATAGTGCTCGTTGATCTCGAAGATCACGGTGCGGGCGCTCTCAAAGATCGTGCGCCAGGCATAGTTCGAAATGCCGAGGCCGCAGTAGCCGTTCTCGTCGGGCTTGGAGACGGGAACAAACGCCACATCGCAGCGGATGTGCTTGTCGCGATAGAGGTACGGCAACGAGCGCAGCATGACGGGCATGAATTTCACAAGGCCATTCTTCTGGAGCTTGCGCTCATAATCGCCGACGTGCCAGCTGTAATAGCTGAAACTCTCCTGCTCGGGGTCTGCTTCGACAACCTCGATGCGCGGGCGGATCACAAGACCGCCGCGGACCTTGACGTCCTTCACTTCACCCATGCGCGCGGCAAGCGCCCTGTCCAAAAGCTCGGGAAAACCCGCACCGAAGCCGTAGTCCACCCAGTCGCCGGACTGCACAGCCTTGACAGCCTGCTCCGGCGCAACAAATTTAGCCTGATAGTCGTTCATAAAAATTCTCCCTTGGTTCGAATCGCTTTTAATGTAGCAGAATTTTCGCCGCCTGTAAATCGTTCCGAAGCGGAAAGCGACCTCAAATCTTGCCGTTTCGCGGCGCGGCGCATTTTTCTGTTGCGCCTCCGGCGCGATTCTGCTATGCTTGCCTTAGTCTGATATTCCGCGCCTGAAGGAGGCTAACGCATCATGGTCGAAAATTATCAGGAAATGCTTTCGAGCGAGCACAGCGGCTTTATCCGTCACAACGGCATCCGCGTCGTTTCGGTCGACGAGGAAAAAAGCGTGCTGACCGCCGACGTCACGCCGGAAAATTCCAACATCTGGGGCGGCGTGCACGGCGGCTTTCTCTACGCGATGGCTGACACCGCCGCGGGCGCGTTCGCGCGCATCAACTACAGCCAGCACAACGTCACGCTGAACGGCTCGATCAACTATCTGCGCTCGACGGTGCAGTCCAAAGCGCTCACCGCCGTCGGCCGACCGGTCAGGGTCGGCGGCCACATCGGCTTTTTCGAGGTCAATATCACCGACGACACCGGCGCGCTGATCGCCCGCGCCGAGATCAACATGTATTTTCTGAAAAAGTAAGAAACGCGCTAAAAGGGAGCGCATCGGGCCTTGCCCGATGCGCTCCCTTTTTCATTCTTGTGCTGTAGCCGCTCAGTTTTTCTGGCTTTTGCCCTTGATCAGCGCCGTCACCGCTTCGGCGACGGGCTTGCGGTCCGCGTCAAGGAAGAACACCTTGACCTTCGCCGCCTTCGACCAGTCGGCGTTCGCCCACTTGAGCGTCACGGTTTCTTCATCCTCCGCAGCTTCGCTCGCGGCATAGGCCAGGAATCTGCCGTCCTCGGCGTAGAGCGCCGCAGCGTAGTAAACCGCGTCCGCCTGCTTTTGGACTGTGACCTCGTTCTCGCCCATGCTCACGATGCCGCTGTCAGGGTCGTTCGCCTTCACCACGATGGCATAGGTCGAGAAGTGCTTGAGCGTCAGCACGGCGTTTCCGTCGCGGTAGGCCACCTCGACCGGCTCCTTTGTGCCGTCATCGGCAAGATACCAAGCCTGCAGCACACCCTGTTGCGTCCACGTAAACGGAACGGAGACGGTCACTTTGCCGTTAAAGCTGTGAATTTCCGTTCCGTTTGCCGTCAGGCTCACATCAAGCACCATGCCCTGTTCGATATCGCCGATGATCTCGGTCTGATCGCTGCTCAGTGCATCGCCGGTGCTGACATGCAGCTGAATATCGTTGCCGTCCGCTGTTTCGACGACCGACTGCATCGCCGTCTTGTCCAGCGTGATCGCCGCGTCCGCCATCTTGATCGACAGCGCTTTCGCTTCCAAAGCAAGGACGTCGTTCACGGCGCTGACGGGCAGCGTCACTTTTTCCGCTTCCAGCCCGGACACATCGATCTGCGCCGTGCTGCCGGTTTTGAGCTGCTCTTTAAGCTCGTCCTGATCGACCGACTCGATCTTCACGGTACCATCGTCCGCCTTAGTATAGTAGGCGGAGCTGTCCTCCGTCTTATTGCCGATACGCTCCCACTGGGCGGTGCAGATCGTCGTCTTGCCTGCGTGCAGCTGTCCATCGTCAAACACGGTGGAAAGCTTATGCAGATCGCTGAGCGTATAAAGCTTATCTTCCTTGCTGTCCGGATCAGGGCCCACAAAGCCCGTCAGTGTAAAGCCGTCGCGGTGGAACACGGTCTTGAGCTCGTCCGCGTACATGTAGCGCCAGCTCGTCTGATTCGGCAGAAGGACAATGACATCGCTGTAGCGCGCACCGTGCGCCGTTACCACGCCGTTGCCGTCGAGGAAGATTTACCGCTTACGCTCACAGTTGTTGAGGCGGCATCGGTGCTCCGAATCGGGCGCACGTCTGCGTATATCATTCCTGTTCCATCCCGGATACGGTCATGTCACAGAGCAAATGAAGCAAGCAAGTTCAGAACGCATGGATAACTTCATTAAAAGCGTGTCTGGTGGTGAAAAATGAGTCCTTTTCACTCTCATAAGGGAAAACTAAAGGGAAAACCTCCCCGAAAAGGCAAAAGGAAAACCCTGTAGTCATTGGCTTAACAGTGATAAGGAACTAATTTACTTATCAACTGTTAGCTGACGGTTTCCGGGGTGCATACGGACAAATCCCGTCTGATTTCTAACAGGAAGTCAGACGGGATTTTCGCTTTATATTACGAATTATGGAGGACATACCATGAAAACCTTAATATCTTGTGCCTACAATATGGATAATTGCTGTGTGGAAGTGAAATTCAGCGACGGCAGTATGATTGCGATTGACACTATCGCCGTTGAGAACGAGATTGCTGACAATATGTATCAGCGGTCAGAGCTGGATTATTTGATCTACAACGCTCCTTTGGAGTATGCAGACCTTATCTTGAACGGCGATCCCGAAACCTATTTGAAAACTGTAACAGAATACAAGCCTTGGGATAGCTGACAACACGCTGCCCGCAGGAGAAAATCCTGCGGGCGTTTTTCTGTTTATATTATTTCCCTCCGTTGGATCTCAATTTAGGAAAGAAGATGACAATCTTGAAGCCCTTTCCCCACTGGGAAGCTGCTTCCAGATGAAGATTTAGATCGTCGGCCATCTTCTTAACCAGGTAAAGTCCCATACCGGTAGCCTTCTTTCTGCTGTCAGTAGAATCCCCGGTAAAGCCCTTTTGAAAAATGTACGGCAGATTATATTTTTTTACGCCAATGCCGTTATCTTCAACAGAAAGGATATCTGCGGTCTCCGAATGTATCACGGAAATTGTAAGCATGGGACTATCGCTGCTATATTTGATGGCATTGCTAACGATTTGTCCCAACATAAACTGAAGTCCTCTACGGTCTGTATAGACTGTTTCAGATTGCAGTTTGTTGAGAATGACAAACTGCTTCTCTTCAAGAAGTGGGGCATAGTCCTCCAGAACTTCACCCAAGCAGTCATTCAAATTGACATCCTCAAATCGGTAATCCTTTGTACTGCTCTTCAACCGGGCATAGTACAGCATCTGCGTGACATCCTCCTGAAGCTGACTGCGGACATAATCCAGCTTTGCTTGCAGGGAAGGAGAGATTTCATCGTTCCGGTTATCCAAGAGCATGGTCAGCAACGATAGGGGCGTTTTCGCTTCATGTGCCCAGCCCTCCACATATTCTTCATAGTCCTGTAGGGCATCTGCCATACTGTTACTCTCAGTTTTGTGTTCCTGTAAAACTGATGCCAGAAGCCGGATAGATTCTCCTTCTTCCCGGCTGATGGCACTGAGCAGCCGTTCCTCGTTGCAGATGGTAGGATCACTGAGGAAATCCCGGAACAGTTCTCGGCGGGTAGTCTCCCGCTTGTTTAGTACAAACAGAATCGCTGAAAACAAAAGGAGGCTTGTCAGAACTACTAACCCAATCAAGGGTTGAAATGCCTGAATGTCAGAAATCCAAAGAATGATAGCACAAAAGCAATCCACGCCCAACAGCAACAATAGCCAGGGGTAGTATCGCTCTGTTATGCGCCAAAGCTGCTTCATGGAGCCACCCCCGTTTCCAGACGATAGCCCATCCCACGAACCGCAACGATTCGCTGCTTCATCTCAAGACCGGACATCGTCTTTTTCAGCCTGGTCAGATTAACCTGCAAGGCATTTTCGTCTATGTATTCCGTGGTTCCCCATAGTGCTATGCAAAGTTGCTCCGTCGTGACCAGAGCATCGCCGCCGGACAAAAGAGCAACCAACAGTTTTCCCTGATTTTTTGGAAGCACGACAGAGGTATTATGAATATAAAGCGTGTAGGTCTGCTGGTCTAACAGGAAATCTGGTCCCTCTATGAGATTGGTACGGCCTTCATACCTTTTGAGAATATTGGATACCCTGGCAAGAAGCCGGTCTTTTCTGCACGGCTTCGTCAAATATTCATCGGCACCCAAGTGGAACGCTTGCAGTTCATCCTTTACCTGATCTCTGGAAGTTAGTACCAGGACGGGGATAGCGGTTTTATTCTTTAGTTCCTGGCAGATTTGAAAGCCACTGATCTCCGGCAAATTCAGGTCTAAGATCACAAGGTCAGGACGGAGGGCTGCCAGGAGCCGAGCGGCATCTTCAAACTCGGTGATTGCCTCCGCAAGATACCCGTCCTTTTGGAGCATATTGCAGAGTTCTTCCCGCATATAGACTTCATCTTCCACAACAGCAATTCTTTTCACGACAGCACCTCCTTCCAAATTATTCTTCTCTCTGCGGCTGCATCAGTGTCAGCAAATACCGATCACTGGAGTGCTTGACCACTCTCATATAAATATATTCTATCACGCAAAGCAGCAAAATCATAGTAGCAGATACAAGCAGCATTTCAGGCACTGTCCCACGGGTTCGGGACGAGAGTATCCCTGTAAACAACGCTCTGACTCCAAACAGACTGCTGACAGCTGCAACCAATACAGGAAGTCCCATAAACCACGCAATCTGCTTTCCGGCAGACTGGCAAAGGCTTTCGTAAGTGGCTCCCAGGCGGATCAGGGTCTGGTATCTACGCCCGGTTTTCTGCTGGCTCATCAGGAACTGAACACCCACAATGGTGTTGGCAACCACCAGGAACACAATCGCCAGATAGAGGGTAATATAGATGGATGCTACGGTGTAGAAAAGCTGGCGGCCCATATTCTGAAGATAGCTTTCATATTCGATACCTATTTTGTCCAGCTTCTCGTTCAGATCGGAATAGGCAGTCATAAGGCTATTTCCATTCAGAGCTTGCTCACTGAGCACCGCATTGACATAGGTATCATACATTCCCTGACTATAATATAGGAATGCTTCATCCGGAAGAATCAATGCAAAGGACAAGGTTATAGAACGGTCCGTGACCAAATTCACAGACTGAACCTCTCCTGTAAGATGAATCGGACTACCATCCAGTTCCACCTTGGGCTGCCCGGCCAATACTTGGTTCAGCATTGCGGTACGGCTTGCCGTAGTAAACTCTGTATCAATATAGACAGTGGCCTCCTTTTCGCCTAATTGGAGAGCCGGATTGCCGGACAATTCCAACAAACGATTATAGTCCGATAAACAAATCAAATATGGGTATGTGGCATAACCAAGATTGTTCAGAAGGACATCCCGGTCTTCCGACTGGGGCAGGCTCCGAAGAGAGTCCATAACAGCGTCCATGCTGTAGGCATTATCATAATCTTCTGTGGTGCGAATACGCCCAACCCTCATTTCAAAAAGCTCTGAAAATTGATTTTCCAAACTGTTTTCTTTCAGGACTGCCTTTATATTCGGAAGAACCTGCGATGAATCTTCTGCAGTATGATCTTCAAAAGTATAGTCGATTACATGGCCAGAAGACAGGCTATTCGTTCCTGCAATTCCTACGCCCGCACCAAAACAACACAGCGCCGCCAGAATCAGCAGGGAGCTGATGGCCATGGAGTTTGACTGATGAATGACATTCTCCTGAATCTGCCGGAAGGTAAATACATGAAGCTGCTTATTTCCTTTTCCTTTCTTAACAATCAAAGCAATCAGCGCACGCATCCCATAGAAAAGCAGCATCGTACCAACTATGCCCAACAGCAAAGTCAGTCCCATCATACTTACCTTTGTCCATGCAATTCCCTGAATCGCCATGTAGTAAGCCACTGCCAACATCACACTTCCGCATATAGCAGCCAGTCCATAGATAACAGATGGCATTTGCTTTTTGGGGCGGTTCGTTGGCTGGGATAGCAAAGTACCGATCTCCTGGCGGCTGATTCGTCCACTCAAAATCAGAAGTGCCGTCAGCTTAATTGCCAGAAATCCTGCCAGCGTCCATTCAATCGCAGACCAGGATAAAGAAAACTGATGACCGATGATCCCCATGCCTACCAGCTTGGCGGTGACAAGACTGACAATTTCTGAAAGCACCACAGCCACAGGTAAGCCTATGAGCATGGCAAGAATACTGGTCAGGCAATCTTCCGCCAGAAGCATACCAAACAGTTTACTTCTACGCATCCCCAACATTAGATAAACACCAAGCTCATGCCGTCTGCGCTCGAACTGATACTTGCAGGCAAAATAGATCAAAAAGAACAGAATACCGAGGGTCATTCCATAAAACGCAGGAATCAGAAGCAGGAGTTTGTCAACTGCGTCACTCTCCATTTTCTGCAAAAAGAGCATCACATCTTGAGTGGAGATGGAAAGAATCATGTAAAAGGCAACAATAGAAATCACCAGGGAGCTGAAAAACAGACCGTTTTCCTTTCGGCTGCGGCGGCTGTTCCGAAGAATGAGATTAGAGAACATTTGCGCTGCCCCCTCCCAGTTGCGCCATCACCTTCAGGATGCGCCCGTAGAACTCCTGCTGGCTTTCGTCTCCACGCCGAAGCTCATGAAAGATCACGCCATCCTGGATGAACAGGATGCGCTTACAGAAGCTGGCGGCATTGGAATCATGGGTTACCATCAGGATCGTAGCTTGTTCGTCACGATTCAGGCCGGACAGCTTCTCCATAAGACTTCTTGCGTTCTTAGAATCCAGCGCACCCGTCGGTTCATCGGCAAGGATCATTTGGGGATGTAAGATCAGAGCCCTTGCTGCCGCAACACGCTGACGCTGGCCGCCGGACATCTTGGACGGAAACTTATCCAGAACATCAGTGATTTCCAGATAGTCAGCCAACTGCTTCAGCCGCTGGCTGCTTTCTGCTTCGGATACCCCATGCAAGGAAGTCGGGAGCAGGATGTTTTCCCTGCCAGTCAGGTTGTCCAGCAATTCAAAGTTCTGGAATAGATAACCAACTTTTTTGCCACGGTACTCTGCAAGAGCCTTTCCCCTGAGGGATTGCAGAGTATCGCCCTCCACCTGAATGCTTCCACCGGTGGGCTGAATCACAGTTGCAATACAGTTGAGAAGCGTGGATTTACCGGAACCACTGCTTCCCATAATGCCGAGAAACTCTCCCGGCATCACCTGGAGGGTGATCCCATTCAGTGCATTTGTTTGACTTGGCACATTGCCATAGATTTTTGTTAAATTTTCAATATTCAAAATGGGTTTCATGTGAATACCTCCTATCATTTGTAATAAAATGATAGCATGGGAACACAGCAAATACCACTTACAGTTGTTGTAAGGATTCAGGATATAAGTGGCGGCTCAAGGGGGACGAGCATATATTTTTTAAGAGCATCAGGCGACAATGATAAAATATACCGGATCGCCTCATTGGCAAACCAGTTCGTTTTAATTGTATCCCAATCAGCAAGCCGAATGATTTCTGCTGTGCCGTTCTCAAAATCAACTGACATTTCGCCCCATTCGCCGTCGCAGTCTGCCTGGTATTCGTAGATTGCGGCGGTGATTTTCTTTTTGCGCTTGGTTTTGGATTTCTGTTTCAGCCGGACTGCATGGATAGCACCCTCGGCAACCAAAAACTCCGTCAGCTTGTCCACTGCTTTCCGGTAGGCTCGCTCTGCACCGCTGGCTGTGCTGCCCTCAAACATAACCGCCAGTTCTTCAAAGGTGGGGCGGTTCTTCCATGAGCCGACACGCCCACAGGTCATACAGATCGCCAGCCGCTTTTCAAGCAAGGTTTGCTCCCGGTAATTCAGTTTCTCAAATGCCCGCTGCACCTTTTCAGCCTGTATGCCGTTCCAGAGGATGTCGGTATAGTTCCATGTATCATCAAGGGCAACATCTTCACCTGTTTCCTCGCCATCCTCGTCCGTTACATAGAATGGCTGCTGATTGCGGATGCCACGGACTACTTTCAGGTATCCTTCCGCAAGGGCAAGGTCGCAGTTGTATTTCTTTGCAAATTCACTGACCGCATCCTTGGTGTTATGGTACAGCCACGCCATTGACCGCACCATTTTGTAATTGGTCAGAGAGGATACCGACCATTTTTCTTCGCCCATGCGGAAACGGAGCATAGCATCCCGAATGAACGGAAAAATGTATGTTGCATACTCCGCACCTTTGGCAGGAGCATAGTCCATCAGCTTTTGGAGCATTTGCTCCCGGCAGGACAGTTTTATATCCAGAAAACGGTCTGTGTCGTATCGATTGCCGCCATCCACACCGAGAAAGGTTTTGATGCGCTTGTTAAGTTGCAGCTCGTAGTGGTGGAGAAAGAATGAGAAATATTTCAAGTCTTTTTCCCGTAGGGCAGACAGGATATATTCGTTCGGATTGTCTACTGTAGGCGGTTCCGGTTCCAGCTGGAAGATGCGCTCTGCAACATAGGGTGGGATGCCATCATCGGATGGATTGACAGCGTGTTTCGGTATGTATCCGGTCATATTCCATGAAAAATCATTCAGCATAGCGCACCTCCTTCCAGTTTAGTAATACTCATAAATATCCCGTGATCAACTAATGGGTTATTTATTACTTTATTTTCTTTAACATACGGTGATAAATAGGTGCATTTGGTGCAGGAGTTGTGATTGGGAGCAGAAGTCCCTCTTTGATAAATTGTTCCACACGCAAAGCAATCCACCCATCACCGATCCCTAATTGATTCTTTCCAAGAACCTGTCCAACAAGCACGCTTTCCCTAAACTCGTCGTCCAGTGTATCCAATTCTCGAAGAATAAATGTATCATACAGAGTTTCTGATACGCTGACCAGTTTGCCGTTTATAACAGCACGAAGAGGAGAATTTTCCTGTTGGAGTTCTCTCCAGCGGTTAGCCAAACTACGAAGGTAATTTGTTGGCAACTTCTTCCCAAGAGATGCCATCCGTCCCAAGTGATAAGGTTCAACTTCTCCCCAACCGTTATACTGGACAATGCATCCATCTGGTCTTGTTTCCCACATTGGAAGCTCCACAATGGTAATATCCAATTTTTCAAAGCCGATTGGTCGTAGTTGTTCCAGAAGCCAATACAATCCGCACACATCATCTGGGTCTCGTCCGACCCAAACACGAATCGGCTCTCCGTTTTGTGCTTTTTCCAGTAGTGTAGCATAGTTCTTTCGGGATGTATTGAGAAGTTCAGTTACGATTTCAGATGCCATATCGGGCAGTATGCTTAGTAGCAAAGATAATGCCGACTCACGCTCCAAACAAATTCCTGCTTCGGAGATGTTGCCCACAGACAATGCCAGCGGAAGATTAACTATGTCCTTACGATTTCCTTCCAACGGTATAGCATTCTCCCAACCAGAACGCTCCCGTTCTTCTGCTTGATGCTGGAACTTTTCTATTTCTTCTTTTGAAACTGTCCCATCAGAGATAATTACACTGGTTGCTCCGCCTAAAAAACCCTTATGTCCAATCGCAACCGCCATAGTCCCTGCGGCACTGTCGCTAAATACTACTTCTAACATAACGTTGCTCACCTCTTAGCTAAATTCAAATTCTTTTTATTGCTTCTTTCTTCAACGCAGCCTGTCCCATTTCTTTTTCATAATCACCCTTGGCGTAAGCGACATTGCTCAGCGCCCGAAGCATCTTATCTTTCGCCAGTTTTTTCATAACCTCTGCAAGATCAGCGTCCAGAGCGCCACGCTTCACATAGCGGTTTATGGTATTCAGTCGCTTCTCATAAATCTGTTTCAGCGGATGATCGTCCGCAAGCTCCCGTTGTTCTCTGCCTTTCAAGTTGCCGATCTGCCGACAGGTGCGGTGCAGCTTGTCGCCCGGAGCATAGCCACCACAGTATTTGGTATGCCTTGCATTGGTTGTCAGAAACCACTTGCCGCAGATTTTGCATTTTTTCGGTGCATGGCCAACACACAAGCCCTCAAAAAGATCAGACCGAAACATCCCCACAAAGGAAACATAGTGCATCCGCTTGACCAGTTTTGCAACTTTTTCGCCGGGACGAATGACAGATACATATTGGACGGAATTGTTCAGGGTAGACATCCAGGCATTGCCCTCTGTGATGGAGAACTCCGGCGGGAAATAGGTGCCGAACATTTTCGCAAAGCCCTCTGCGGTGCGGTCTGCTTCGTTTTCGTCCGATTGTTCTGCAAAATCAAGCATCGCCTTTTGGTATTCCTCAAGGGAGTAAGCCAGATGCCCAAACACAGCAGTATAGCGTTGAAGCATGATTGCATCGGCATAGTTCGGGACTTCTTCAAGCTGCAAGGAATTGGCTGCGGCTTTTATGGCGAACTCAACATATTTTCGTGCATTGTCCGCAGTAAAGACTTTTTCAATCCGCTCTCTGTGTTTTGGGATATTCATATAGGAGAACGGCGGCGTTTGACTGAGAATACCAAGCATCGTCAGAGCAGCTTCCCTTGCCATAGGACAGAGTGCAGACGCATCCTGACCGGCGTTTAACGTTCCAAGCAGCAGATTGATTTTCTCACATTGTTCATTCATCTTTGCAATGGTATCCGCAGGAACATTCAGCGCATCACAGGCCAGCGTGCCGATAGGATATATTTTGTCCTCATATATGACGGTATCCTGCCAGAAATCCAATGTCATCAGTTCTTGGTTCATGCTTGCCCTCCTGTCCTGTTTTTTATTTCTTTCATTATACCATGCAAATGTGAAGAAATCTACATCCTCCGAATAGTTGTCCTGTTTTTTGAAATGAGGTTGTCCTCCGATTAGCCTGTTTTTTGAAAAATCCGGCATAACCATAGTAGAAAGAGCGAAACACCTGCCAATCACGGCGGGTGTTTCGTACTTTCTGAATACTATGAACGGAGGTTTTCTATGACGATTTATGAAACCATCAAGGCGGCAATCAGCGTGAAGCAAGCCGCCGAACACTACGGGCTAAAAGCCAGCCGCAACGGTATGGCTTGCTGCCCGTTCCACAACGACAGGCATCCGAGCTTGAAGCTGAATGAAGATTATTTTTTCTGTTTCGGCTGCGGAGCCAAGGGGGATGTAATCGACCTTGTGGCAAGGCTGTTCGATCTGAGCAGTTATGAAGCAGCGCAAAAGCTGGCTGCGGACTTTGGGCTTGACCCAAAACCGCCCACTGCCGCAGCTATGGTCAAGCCGAAGCATCCTTATATCCGTCAGTTCCGGGAGGATGAAATGCTGTGCTTCCGGGTACTGACGGATTATCTGCATCTGCTGGAGGATTGGAAGGTGCGCTATGCTCCCAAGACGCCGGAAGATACGCTGTATGACCGTTTTCTGGAAGCCTGTCAGATGTACTGCCATATCGAATATATGGCAGATGTGCTGACGGTGGGTGATCTGGAAGAACGGGTGGCATTGGTGGACAAGCTGATGCAGGACGGCAAAATTGCTTTTCTGCAAGAGTACATCACACGAAAGAAAAAGGAGGTGGCGCACCATGGCGAAGAACCGGA
>ENA-UEQS01001837-UEQS01001837.1-human-gut-metagenome-genome-assembly--contig:-NODE-1837-length-12642-cov-12.952248_pt1 | contig 12642 bp, 10 predicted proteins | sample MGYA00242953_ERZ507953 | MGnify/ENA primary metagenome ERZ507953 (study PRJEB26167, sample SAMN06115474) | human gut metagenome | host: Homo sapiens | place: China:Jiangsu | collected 2016-07-06...
CGGAGAAACTGTCCGAGGTTATGTTGACGATGCCGAAAATGATGAGCGATTTATTCATGGGGGCTTCTATAATAATAATAATCGAGCATGAGTCTCATACGGATGCTCGGGTCGAAAGGGAATCCCCAGGCGAGTAACCTGTTTGCGGTGATCCATTAGCTGCAGGAGCAGAATAGCATACATCTGGAAGCAAAGCCAGGAAAGCGGCCTATGGAGCTGTGCGGCAGCGCTCAGTAGGCAATTTTTCAAAATATTTTTAAGCCTTTTCTGAGCATGGTATTTTTCATGGTATTACCAATTAGCAGGAAAATAAGCCATTGAATATAAAAGATAAAAATGTCTTGTTTACAATAGAGTGGGGGGGGGTGGCGCCTGCCGCCTTGGGCCGGGTGATGTCGTACTTGCCCGCCGCGAACTCGGTTACCGGCTTGAGGGCACGGAACAGGCCGGGGGCCAGACAGTGCGCCGGGTCGTGCCGGACGTGGCTGAGGCTGTGCTTGTTCTTAGGCTTCACCACGGGGCACCCCCTTGCTCTTGCGCTGCCTCTCCAGCACGGCGGGCTTGAGCACCCCGCCGTCATGCCGCCTGAACCACCGATCAGCGAACGGTGCGCCATAGTTGGCCTTGCTCACACCGAAGCGGACGAAGAACCGGCGCTGGTCGTCGTCCACACCCCATTCCTCGGCCTCGGCGCTGGTCATGCTCGACAGGTAGGACTGCCAGCGGATGTTATCGACCAGTACCGAGCTGCCCCGGCTGGCCTGCTGCTGGTCGCCTGCGCCCATCATGGCCGCGCCCTTGCTGGCATGGTGCAGGAACACGATAGAGCACCCGGTATCGGCGGCGATGGCCTCCATGCGACCGATGACCTGGGCCATGGGGCCGCTGGCGTTTTCTTCCTCGATGTGGAACCGGCGCAGCGTGTCCAGCACCATCAGGCGGCCCTCGGCGGCGCGCTTGAGGCCGTCGAACCACTCCGGGGCCATGATGTTGGGCAGGCTGCCGATCAGCGGCTGGATCAGCAGGCCGTCAGCCACGGCTTGCCGTTCCTCGGCGCTGAGGTGCGCCCCAAGGGCGTGCAGGCGGTGATGAATGGCGGTGGGCGGGTCTTCGGCGGGCAGGTAGATCACCGGGCCGGTGGGCAGTTCGCCCACCTCCAGCAGATCCGGCCCGCCTGCAATCTGTGCGGCCAGTTGCAGGGCCAGCATGGATTTACCGGCACCACCGGGCGACACCAGCGCCCCGACCGTACCGGCCACCATGTTGGGCAAAACGTAGTCCAGCGGTGGCGGCGCTGCTGCGAACGCCTCCAGAATATTGATAGGCTTATGGGTAGCCATTGATTGCCTCCTTTGCAGGCAGTTGGTGGTTAGGCGCTGGCGGGGTCACTACCCCCGCCCTGCGCCGCTCTGAGTTCTTCCAGGCACTCGCGCAGCGCCTCGTATTCGTCGTCGGTCAGCCAGAACTTGCGCTGACGCATCCCTTTGGCCTTCATGCGCTCGGCATATCGCGCTTGGCGTACAGCGTCAGGGCTGGCCAGCAGGTCGCCGGTCTGCTTGTCCTTTTGGTCTTTCATATCAGTCACCGAGAAACTTGCCGGGGCCGAAAGGCTTGTCTTCGCGGAACAAGGACAAGGTGCAGCCGTCAAGGTTAAGGCTGGCCATATCAGCGACTGAAAAGCGGCCAGCCTCGGCCTTGTTTGACGTATAACCAAAGCCACCGGGCAACCAATAGCCCTTGTCACTTTTGATCAGGTAGACCGACCCTGAAGCGCTTTTTTCGTATTCCATAAAACCCCCTTCTGTGCGTGAGTACTCATAGTATAACAGGCGTGAGTACCAACGCAAGCACTACATGCTGAAATCTGGCCCGCCCCTGTCCATGCCTCGCTGGCGGGGTGCCGGTGCCCGTGCCAGCTCGGCCCGCGCAAGCTGGACGCTGGGCAGACCCATGACCTTGCTGACGGTGCGCTCGATGTAATCCGCTTCGTGGCCGGGCTTGCGCTCTGCCAGCGCTGGGCTGGCCTCGGCCATGGCCTTGCCGATTTCCTCGGCACTGCGGCCCCGGCTGGCCAGCTTCTGCGCGGCGATAAAGTCGCACTTGCTGAGGTCATCACCGAAGCGCTTGACCAGCCCGGCCATCTCGCTGCGGTACTCGTCCAGCGCCGTGCGCCGGTGGCGGCTAAGCTGCCGCTCGGGCAGTTCGAGGCTGGCCAGCCTGCGGGCCTTCTCCTGCTGCCGCTGGGCCTGCTCGATCTGCTGGCCAGCCTGCTGCACCAGCGCCGGGCCAGCGGTGGCGGTCTTGCCCTTGGATTCACGCAGCAGCACCCACGGCTGATAACCGGCGCGGGTGGTGTGCTTGTCCTTGCGGTTGGTGAAGCCCGCCAAGCGGCCATAGTGGCGGCTGTCGGCGCTGGCCGGGTCGGCGTCGTACTCGCTGGCCAGCGTCCGGGCAATCTGCCCCCGAAGTTCACCGCCTGCGGCGTCGGCCACCTTGACCCATGCCTGATAGTTCTTCGGGCTGGTTTCCACTACCAGGGCAGGCTCCCGGCCCTCGGCTTTCATGTCATCCAGGTCAAACTCGCTGAGGTCGTCCACCAGCACCAGACCATGCCGCTCCTGCTCGGCGGGCCTGATATACACGTCATTGCCCTGGGCATTCATCCGCTTGAGCCATGGCGTGTTCTGGAGCACTTCGGCGGCTGACCATTCCCGGTTCATCATCTGGCCGGTGGTGGCGTCCCTGACGCCGATATCGAAGCGCTCACAGCCCATGGCCTTGAGCTGTCGGCCTATGGCCTGCAAAGTCCTGTCGTTCTTCATCGGGCCACCAAGCGCAGCCAGATCGAGCCGTCCTCGGTTGTCAGTGGCGTCAGGTCGAGCAAGAGCAACGATGCGATCAGCAGCACCACCGTAGGCATCATGGAAGCCAGCATCACGGTTAGCCATAGCTTCCAGTGCCACCCCCGCGACGCGCTCCGGGCGCTCTGCGCGGCGCTGCTCACCTCGGCGGCTACCTCCCGCAACTCTTTGGCCAGCTCCACCCATGCCGCCCCTGTCTGGCGCTGGGCTTTCAGCCACTCCGCCGCCTGCGCCTCGCTGGCCTGCTGGGTCTGGCTCATGACCTGCCGGGCTTCGTCGGCCAGTGTCGCCATGCTCTGGGCCAGCGGTTCGATCTGCTCCGCTAACTCGTTGATGCCTCTGGATTTCTTCACTCTGTCGATTGCGTTCATGGTCTATTGCCTCCCGGTATTCCTGTAAGTCGATGATCTGGGCGTTGGCGGTGTCGATGTTCAGGGCCACGTCTGCCCGGTCGGTGCGGATGCCCCGGCCTTCCATCTCCACCACGTTCGGCCCCAGGTGAACACCGGGCAGGCGCTCGATGCCCTGCGCCTCAAGTGTTCTGTGGTCAATGCGGGCGTCGTGGCCAGCCCGCTCTAATGCCCGGTTGGCATGGTCGGCCCATGCCTCGCGGGTCTGCTCAAGCCATGCCTTGGGCTTGAGCGCTTCGGTCTTCTGTGCCCCGCCCTTCTCCGGGGTCTTGCCGTTGTACCGCTTGAACCACTGAGCGGCGGGCCGCTCGATGCCGTCATTGATCCGCTCGGAGATCATCAGGTGGCAGTGCGGGTTCTCGCCGCCACCGGCATGGATGGCCAGCGTATACGGCAGGCGCTCGGCACCGGTCAGGTGCTGGGCGAACTCGGACGCCAGCGCCTTCTGCTGGTCGAGGGTCAGCTCGACCGGCAGGGCAAATTCGACCTCCTTGAACAGCCGCCCATTGGCGCGTTCATACAGGTCGGCAGCATCCCAGTAGTCGGCGGGCCGCTCGACGAACTCCGGCATGTGCCCAGATTCGGCGTGCAAGACTTCATCCATGTCGCGGGCATACTTGCCTTCGCGCTGGATGTAGTCGGCCTTGGCCCTGGCCGATTGGCCGCCCGACCTGCTGCCGGTTTTCGCCGTAAGGTGATAAATCGCCATGCTGCCTCGCTGTTGCTTTTGCTTTTCGGCTCCATGCAATGGCCCTCGGAGAGCGCACCGCCCGAAGGGTGGCCGTTAGGCCAGTTTCTCGAAGAGAAACCGGTAAGTGCGTGAATTAACTGAAGTTGAAAGGAATTAACAAGAGAAGCGGAGGATTAGAGTAAATGTCTTATGCCCTAAATTCTTTATATAAGGGCATGCCTAAGCACCGACAGAGTCGGTGCAGCTCCGGTCCTCTTAACGAGCACCGGAGTTTATTATTGTTGGCTATTGGACGGATTAAAGATGGAGTCCAGCCAGGGCTTCATATCGAAGTCCTCGGTCAGGTTCTCCGGAAGGTACGGATTGTTGGCCCCGTCTGTGCCCGCTTTCTCAGGTAAACGGATAGAGAACTTGTTTTGTTCACCCGTTTTCAATACCAGAATGATAAAGCGGAGGCCTTGAGCCCCCGCCAGATCTAGAGTCTTCTATTTTTTAATTTCTTAACTCGTTGTAGTAGAGCCGAACAAGTCTCGGACAGAGCGATACAGCCTCATCTTCTTCTTTAACGATCCTGCCTCATCATAAGTTAGAGGAGGCGTTAGGCCTACGACACTCATAATGTCCTTGACTACGGTATTAAATCCGCTCGTGCCGTAAAGCTCTATACCTTTGGCCGGACTGATCAGTGCAATCAGAGCATTGTTCAAGCCGTCGATGATTTGGTCGGTGGTAGCTTTCTTGTTTTCCCTCTTTAGCCTGTATTCCAAGAAGCGATGCAGACACAGAGCAAGGAAGCAAATTAAGAAGTGACCTCGGACGTGATTTTCCAGCCGAACGTAGACAGGGCGAGCTCTGAAGCTGCTCTTCAGATGTCTGAAGCTGTCTTCAATCTTCCATAAATTTTTGTAGATTTTCACCACTTCTAGTGCCGGAGCGTCCAGTGAAGTTTCAACAATGTGAATGCCGTCGAACTTGGATTGCTCTGCAATTAGAGCATCGTCTATTCGGGCAGACTCGGGGTCCATATCTACAACAACGTAGCTTCTGCCGCCTCTTTTAAAGCCGGCCTTGATGTCACTCGGGCTATCAACCAGGGCCTTGGCTTTTCTGATTAATCGCTCCCTGTCTTTCTTATCTTTCCTGGCACGGGATGCGGTCCAAGTAATGATGTATCGACGTTTCAGCTTGCTTTTCACGGTTTTGCCTGAGGCTGTTTTCACATGCTTCAGCTTGGCTTCCAAATCCTTTGTCTTCTCCTCATCAGCCTCTTCAAAGGCGTACTCCGGAGTATCGTATTTGATCGGGCCGTCGGTATGGATTTCCTTGTACCAGCCGTAATCTATGATTTCACCATCGTCCGTGACTTTATTCATAGAAATTCTTCCTTCCTCAGAAAGCACCTGAGCTTTGATGTCATCGCTCGCTCCTCGGATCTTGGAAGATAAAACGTAGTTGTCCCCCAGCTTCACTAAGGAATCGATGTTTCCTTTGCTGTTGAGGCCGCGGTCGGCAACGACAGTAAAACTTTTAATGTTAAATTTTTTCTTTAACTCATCGACAAAGGGCACCATTGTCGCGCCTTCGCCCTGATTACCCTTGTATAACCCGTAGTCCAAAGGAAGTCCGTCTTTGTCGGCGGCTAAAGCCATGACCACTTGGACCTCATTAAATTTTTTGTCTTGGGAGTAGCCGAAGTCTCTGAGATCATCGGCGTTCGTACTTTCAAAGGCATAAGTCGTAATGTCATAGAGGCAAACTGAGGTGTCTCGCTCAGGGACTTCTTTACCGATTTGCCGATTCCAATAGCGAATGATGTCGGTCTTGTGTTTACTCAGTACATCCAGCGATTTGTAAATATGATCAAGATTATTCAGCTCGACTCCGAGATAGTGACGAGGTCCTTCGATAGAGGAACGGCGTTTGGAAGCCGGATTTAGGATTCTGAGCAGGATCAAGTCTTTCGCAATCTTTGCCAGATCGTACTGGAACTCGGAACACTTTTTGATGTAGTCAAACTTCGCATCAAATTTCAATTGGGCATACAGACGCTGAAGAATGAGGCAGCCGGCACTTCGGGTTTCAAAAACGGCCTGTTTATCTAAACTTTGCCTTTCTAATAGCGTGGATAAATCGGAACTAAGGCTTTCCAGAGATGCAGGGGACGAGACCAGCTGTCTGCCTTTGCAGTTTCGATTCATTTCATCGACTTCCCGCTGAATCTTCTCCAGAGCAAGAGGATCTTGAGCCAAGAGATCCTTCTTTTTGCCAAACCGCTTAACGATCTCACGGATAGGATGATTGACTCCGGGTTTCCGAACGGAGCACTCAATGTAGACGCTGGAGTTTTCCAGTTTTGAACTAAATCCAAGTCTGTAGTGCATAGCTCCTCCTAGGCTAATCACAGACTTATTATACTACAAATAATACATAAGTTAAGAAAATATTTTTTGGCAAAAAAGAGAGCCCACGGGGGCTCGCGAGGTTTTTTAAACTAGCTCAGGTATTGAAAACGGGAAGATGGAGTCCAGCCAGGGCTTCATATCGAAGTCCTCGGTCAGGTTCTCCGGAAGGTACGGATTGTTGGCCCCGTCTGTGCCCGCTTTCTCAGGTAAACGGATAGAGAACTTGTTTTGTTTACATCCTGTCTCTTTCCACAGTTGAGTAATGCCTTTAGCAGTAATGTGTTTGAACAGTGCCTGGCTGTAGTCTTGAAGCCAACGGAACGTATCTACACCATTTTCCCTCAAGGTAGCGTCAATGGACAGAGCGATACACATCGCTTCCATGTACTGGGGAGAATGCTTATGCTGGCTGTTTTTACGCAGAATGGCAACGCCGCGTATTGCCCGTTCAACTTTATTTGTACAAGGCGGTATCTCAGGATTTTCTAAGAAAGTCTTAAAGTCCTCCCGGGCATTAAGGTAATAGACACACGGCTTGGCAGCGGGATGGTCCTTTGCTTTTTCCCAGAGAGATCCCTTTTGCCTGACCAGGCCCTCGCTTGCCTTCATCATCATCCGGTCTAGGCATTTCATCAGCTTGGCCTGAGTTAGCCTGGCTTTTTCCGGGCTGATAAGCCCATCATTTTTCTGGGCTTCAAATAAGAAGATCGAGTTAATTGCTCTTAATGCGGCGTGCAGCTTCATGCCTTCGGTATCGGCTTTGAGCAGTTTTTCAAGCTGTTGCATAAGGAACGCTTCCGGTTTATCGAGAAGCTTCTTGAAGAGATCCGAGGGCAGAACGACCTTCAGGATCTCCCGCCGCAGATGAACCAAACAGGATTGGTGACGAACATGATCGAGGATCGGTTTATCCTGATTTCTGTTATTAAGTATCGTTCTGTAGCCGCTGTAACCGTCGGTCACCAGAGTTTCAAAGTTGTAATCTTCCAAGATTCGGCCTATGTTCTCTGCGCTCCGAGTCGGACTGTAGTAGTAGAGAGTTATAGGCTTTGGCGCATGATCGGCCGTGGTCAGAGCGACTATATAGTTGGTCTTGCCCTTTGCCTCGGCACCTGAAGCAGGAAGCTTCCCGCGTCCCTGATCCTGAAGGCAGCTAAACGGCGTTTCGTCACATACGAGCACATCGCGCTGCTGCAGAACCTTTTCCAGTGCTTTAAAGAGCGGCTTTAAATAAAATCTTTGATAGTCGAACAACGAGTAAGAACCGGTGTTGGAGCCCAGCCCGGCTTCTTGCTCGAACCGCTTCAGAGCACGCTCTAAAGGAATGCCGATGCACATAGCCTGGTTCCAAGACAGGATGGTTTTCGTGCTCATGTGTCTGTCCGGGAAGAGCGGATGATCTTGTCCGGGATCCATGAAGACCTCTACCTGACCGCATTTCTGACAGAACCCTATCGTATAAGTGTTCTGCTGTCTGTAGCCTGCTTCGAAGTCCGTCATCGCAGTTTTGAGATTAACCATCAAGTCCTCAAATCCGGCCAAGGGTTCTCCGCATTCTCGGCAAGTTGCCGATATCTTTGTCGCCTTAGTCGGCCCGGCTTCCGGAAGATTCTCGATATTATTGACTCGACCCCGGTGCGTCTGTTTTTCCTTGACAGGGGACGGTTCAGATTCCTTATTTATCTCAGAGATTTCCTGCAGAGTTTTAACCGTTGCATTTGTCGAAGCATCCAATGTTTTCGATGCTTTGGCAATAGCGTTGCTCAGCTTGACGATTCCCTTGACGTTATTGGTAAATGAGCGGACCTGCCTCAATTCTTTCAAGTTGCTTTGTGCTTTAGCGTAAGCCTGTTCAGAAGTTTCTCCTGCTTTCATGGCTTCGTTTCCATGAGCGAAGAAACTTGCAATTTGCACAGAAGTGACACCAATAGTTTTTATGCCGTAGGAGATCATGTCATAGAGAACTTTCATCGCCTTTTTAGCTTCTTCGTCATCGGCGTAACTCAGGTACTCTTCCACTTGAGCGAGGTAGCTGCCGTTGACGTCTTTGAGGAGAAGCGCCAGCGATGTAACGCCGCGAGCGAACTTTATATTGGAGCGCTCGCGTTTCTCTGCCAAATCCTCAGCAGCTCGAAGCTGTTCTTCTTTTTGGGTAACCAGCTTAATCAGTTCTTCCTTGGAGAGTGAGTTGAGGTCGGTCATTTTGTCACACCCTGTTATTATCTATTGGGTAAATTATATCATATTTTACATTTAAAAACAATTAACTATCTGAATATAAACGATAAATAATGCTTGCAAATATAAAAATATCGCCGTGAAGGCCCTCAGAAGAGCCTACACGGCGTTATTGGAGTCTCGGGCTACCAAAAAGTATCGCTTTTGGTATAAAGCCGCTCCCCGTTAAGAAATCGCTCTAAATCGGATAAAGTCAAGGAGCACTTGGCCTGCTGACCGACTCGAACCATGAGTTCTTCAAAGCGTCCGTTGTGCAAGGTGCGTGTTAGCAGCATCGTTCCTTTCTCGTCCGTGGTGACGATCTTGCAGATCTTCCTCGTCTTTGAGAGAAAGACGACGGCCTCCTTACCGCTGCTCAAGTTGATGCCGAGCTGGTCTTGGGCGAGGGAACAGAGCCGATGAAAGCCTCCTCTTAAATCAGTAGGAGAAATTACCAGCGTCACGTGCACGCCGCTGAAGCGGATATTCATATGACGTCTCCTCTCATGCGAGACAGAATGAAGATGACAGATTCTTCCGGACGCTGCGTCTTGAATTCGAAGGTCATCCCCTTGGCCGAAATGCTCAGCGTCGACTCCTCATCTGCTTCACCTTCGCAAAGATTAATAACGTCCAAAGAATTAGGCTGTCGAATTTGAGCTGCCGCTGACTCCGAAACGGACAGGCGCCGCTTAACTTCGGAGATGTTGACTTTGCGACGGGTCTCGGTTCGAATCAATCTCGCTACCTCGGCGCTGCCCAAGTCTTGTGCTCGAGCGATCTCAATGTATCTTGACCAGTTAATATCCATAATCTGTCTCCTTCTTATTCCTTGGAGACAGTATTGATCATGCTGCTAAATTAAGATACGAACCTATAAGACATCTACATTTCTATACCGCAAAAGTCAACTACCCGTATTTCCAACCCCTTACATATCTCTAAGCACGCCGTTCTCCTTTTAATCCGCCCACTAAGAAAACGTCGAGAGCCCCAATAATTGAAGCTCTCGACGCGGGTGTGGTTTGAAGCCGCTCTCTCAAGCGGCATATGTCGGTTGGTTTTTATGCCGGAAGAAGTTTCTTTACTGTCTTCTTGTAAATCTCATAGCAGTTCTTGACTTGGTACGGATACCCGTACTCATTGTCTCCGTGCATATTCCCGCCGGAAGGCCCGAATGTGACAACAGGAATTCCGCAGGAGACGGCAAGAATATTAGAATCGCAGACCGACGGATCATAATCTATCGGCAGATCTTCGCCGGTGACTTCCTTGAAGCTTTCCTGAAGTTTGACGACAAGTTCGTGGTCTTCAGGAACAGCAAAAGACTTCATGTAAGGACTGTTGCGCGGTTTCAAATGAATATCCACTTTGTCTGCCAAGCCGAGTTTTTCAGCAGCTTCCTGCATCTGACGAATGCACATCGCTTCATCTTCGCCCGGAACGACATAACGGTCTACAAACATGTAGCAGCTGTCCGGAACCACCAGCGCCCCGGAATTGCCGCCCGCCAAATAACGGACGCACCAGGTGCCGTGATGAAGTTTGGGATGCGTGAGCGTCGGAAGTGCTTCAATCGCAGCAGCCAAACGTCCGGCAGAAATCAGAGCATTTTCTCCGACTTCCGGATAACGGCTGGCGTGCCCGGCTTTGCCTTTTACCGTGATTTCAAAGCTGAAGCGCCCTCTGAAACCCACAGCCACATTGTTGTAGCGGCACTCCGCCATAATGGCGTAATCAGCATGAACCACGTCTTCGGCAACGAGCTGATAGGTTCCTTTGCTTAATCCTTCTTCATCGGCAACGAAGCAAATCAGGATCTTTCCGGAAAACTCATCTTTGTGCTGAGCAAAATACTCAACCGTCGTGAGAATCGCAGCGTCTCCGCCTTTCATATCCATGGATCCGCGGCCGTAAACCTTGCCGTCGATTTCGACCGGCATGAAAGGATTGGTTTTCCAGTTCTTTAAGTTCACATCAACGGTGTCAATGTGACCGATAAGAAGCATCGTTTTACCGGGTTTGCAGCTGTCTAGCACTGCCCAAACAGAAGGACGCTGTCTGTCAGTATCTTCCGGGAAGTAGCTGTAATGAGGCTCAAGTCCCATGGAGCGCAGAGCTTCGGCAACATAGTCTGCTGCTCCGACTTCGTGACCGGATACAGAATCAATGGAAATCAAGTCATACCAGCGCTGAAAAAGCTTTTCCATGATTTACTCCTTTGCCAGCTGGCCGTTGAATCGAGAACCTTCTTCTTCCTCAACTGCTTGTTCTTCAAGCTTGGCCATACCAATGCCGGTCAGTGCATAGACCGCAGACAGGATGATGGAGAGCCAAAGCATCGGAGCAAATGCAAAGAAAGCAATGTTGGCAACACCTAACGTGGACGCTGTGTAAGAGCCAGTGGTAGACCAAGGAACCAACGGAGCAAGGCCTGTACCGGTATCAAGCATCATGCGCATCAGATTCTTACGCTGCAGACCGTATTTCGGGAACATGTCCTTAGTCATGGAACCGACAACCGGATAGCTGACGTAATAAGCGCCGGTAATCATGAAGAAAAGCGTATGCAGGCACATGACGCAGAAGGCCATGATGCGGCTGTTGCAAGCGAATTTTCTGACGTAGTCCAGTAAAACATCTGCAACGCCCGCAGTTCTCAAAGGAGCACCGAAAATAGCCGCTGTCATTAATAAGCCGATCGTACTTAACATGCTGGTGAAACCGCCGCGGTTGAGCATCTTGTCAACGAAAGCAGAATCCGTGTGGATGCTAAAGCCGCTGTACATGTAGTTCATCATGTTCTTGAGGCTTACGTCTTGGAGGAACATGCCTAAGAATGCAGCAACGGCAATACCGGCAACGAAGGTCGGAATCGTCGGCTTCTTCCAGGCGATCAGACCGATCACAACAAATACCGGCAGTAGGGTAATTGGGTTGAGATTAAAACTCTTTTCAATCGTTCTTAAAATTTCAACGTAAGTTGCGCTTTCTGCTGCAGAGCCGCCGCTGAATTCCAGACCGTAAACAAAAAAGAAAATTAGGCTGATGAGATAAGCCGGGCCGGTGGAAATCAGGGCATGCTTGATACCTTCCATTAACGGTGTATCCGTCACAGTAGCCGTGATCACAGGAGAGTCGCTTAACGGAGAAATTTTATCGCCGAAGAAAGCACCCACGCAGACTGCGCCGGCTGCCGCTTCAACCGGGATTCCGAGGCCTTCACCGACGCCCATACAGGCAACGCCGACGGTAGCCAGTGTGCCCCAGGATGTTCCTGCTAATGTACTCATCAATGTACACAGGATGCAGGCAACCGGAAGGAAGAGTGCCGGAGTAATGACCTGCATACCGTAATAGACCATAACCGGAATCGTTCCGGAGGCCATCCAGGAGCCGATGAGAACACCGACGGACAAGAGAATCAGCATTGCAACAAGCATTGAAGCGATGGTGTCTTTGATGCCTTTCTGAACGCTGTCATAAGAAATACCGAAGGCACAAGCCATTAAGCACATAATGGCGCCGTCAACGGCAAGAACGATGCGGGCATTAACCTTTAAGGCCATCAACCCGAAAAAGATTATGGCAATACCTACAGCAAGCATGGTCATAGCCTGCCACGGTGCTAAGCGGGAACTTGAGTTGGTTTGAGACATTTCGTCCTCTTGATATTGTTATGTTTCATTCTGGAGCTCCTCGAGCATCCGGACCTTAAAGGTAATATCAAAAGGAATAAGGTTCGAGACCTCGGGTAGCGCTCCACTGTTCAGTGACAGTCCGCCGAATGTTTTTCGACGGCCCAGGTCCGATCAATTTAGGAGAGATCAATCGGCCTTCGGCAAACTTTCCTTTTGCTGCCTCCCGATTCTCCTTTAAAGGAAGCAACTACTTATAAAGTCTGCACCTCTACCTGATTCTCTAATCTTAGAACTTCAGGCCCTCTCTTGACATACATTTAGATACAAAACACCTTATCGTTTTCCCGAAAATAGTCTTTCGTTAATGAGCAGTCTGACAAATGAAAACCACTCCCCAAGTGCATTTTTCTAACATTTATC
>ENA-UEQS01001841-UEQS01001841.1-human-gut-metagenome-genome-assembly--contig:-NODE-1841-length-12636-cov-4.846086_pt1 | contig 12636 bp, 6 predicted proteins | sample MGYA00242953_ERZ507953 | MGnify/ENA primary metagenome ERZ507953 (study PRJEB26167, sample SAMN06115474) | human gut metagenome | host: Homo sapiens | place: China:Jiangsu | collected 2016-07-06...
CTGCTTCGGTAGCCTCTTTCGCTTCCTGCGGTTCAGATACCGGCGCGGCGTTTACATTTTCTTCAGGTGCAGCAGCGACAGCAGCTTCATTGGTTTCAACGGCAGTGGGATTCAGCATTTCATTTTCGTTCATGGTATTTGTCTCCTTTGTATTAAAAAAGAAATATGAGATTATCGACATTTGTCGCTGCCCGGTAGCAGGATTCGGGCACTGTCCACCACACGCCGCACGGAGGCTGTCGATTTGTGTGGTTCCTGACCCGCACAAGCGAATCAGGGAAAAAGAAGCCCCCGGTCACACAATCAGTAACCGGGGGTTGAAGATAAAAGCTGTTTATTTTTTGAAGGCGTTTTTCTTTTTGGGAACAGGTTCATCCGTAGCCAGCAAATCTTTCTTGGACATACGCGGCTTCATGCGCTCTTCGGAGCGCTTTTGTGTAATGTCTGTATTGATTTCCTTCTGGCGCTGGATATCACCGAACGACGATTCACGAGACTCAATCGCGTCATGTTTGCGGGCATTAGGATAAAGGTCTGCGGTTTTCGGAAGCTCTGCCCATTTGGTCGGAACGAAATGCGGGTCATTGAACAGAGGATGATGAATAAATCCGAAACGCTTGGCTTCCAGCATGTTCTGGCCATTCGTCATAATCAAAATCTGTTCCTTTTCCAAATGCTGAACTTCGTCCGGGTTCACAAGGTTTCGTTTGCCATCGCCTTCACTGAGCGAGTATCCCTGCATCACGCCGCGATTTCCGGCAGAGGAAGCACGAGTATCGCTGACGCTCTTGGCGCGAATCGTGACGATGCCGCTCTTATCGGAAATGTATTCTGCTGTATACTTATCGTTACAGCCCAGAACCAGCATCGTATTGCAGCAGCCGATGATGGTTTCGGCGTTTTCCTCGCCATACAGCTGAGTCAACTGCGGTAAGCTCTGCAGAATAAGGGAGACTGCAATCTTACGAGAACGTGCGGTGGCAATCGTCTTTTCGAAATTCGGCCAGACACCGGTGTTTGCCAGCTCGTCCGCGACAACGTTGACCGGAATACGACCTTCACCGCCAACTGCATCAAAAGCCTCTTTCAGGTCCTTGAACAGGAAGCTCAGAAGCAGAGAGGAAAGCAGCTGCATAGAAGCGTTATCGTCCGAGATGATAAGGAACAGTGCAGTCTTTTCTGCGCCAAGATTTGCAAGGCGGATATCATCGTTACTGATAACACGGCGCACCTTGTAGGTCATGAACAGCTGGAGTCGAGTATTCAAGCCGCCAACAATGTTGGGCTGTACACGTTCACCCATACCCTTAAACACTGCCCAGGCAGATGCAGCAGGATGGCTCAACGGCACATACTTGAAGTTTGCTTCCCACTTATCAAGGTCGTTGTGAAGCAGAGCGTCATAGATATCAGAGATGTTACAGGTCGGAGCATCCTCCTCCCATTCAGAGAGTTTCCTGTCCCCTTCTTCATCGCCATAGAACGAATGAGCAAGATATTCTACAACCCGGCGTCTATCTACCATTGCGGATTCCGGATTCTTCACAATCTCAATCAGAGATTGCTCATCTTCCCGAGTGATATACGGCAACTGCGTCAAAAGTTCTTTTGCACGGCGCTCATAAATTTCAATCAAGCTCTTTTCACGGATATATGCGCAATAAGAAACCGCAACGCGGAACAGGTTCTCTTCCGAGCTTTCCCAGAACGGGTCGCCCTTGCTGTTTGCGCCGCCGCCAGTATTGGCAATAACGGTTTTACAGAAGGTAATCACACGCTGGTCATCAATGTTGCCGGTAATTGGGTCATAAATTTCCTGAACACAATCCCATGCATTAGAAAGGTCCAGATTGATAAGGTTAAAGACCTTGACCTTATAACCACGGGATTCAAGAAGTTTACGCATATCGTTGTGGATTTCGCCTTTCGGGTCAGTGACCACAACCGATTCGCCACGCACAATAGATTGGAATACCGCCGTTCTGACATAGCCAAAAGACTTACCTGAACCCGGAGGTCCGATAAGGATAAGGTTCCGGTTACCAGTAGGTTCAAAAGGAAGCGCGATAACCTCCTCACCGTCTTGCGTGAACTGTCCAAGAATCGTGCCCGTCACGTTTTCAACCGGGCCGACCTCATAGACCTTTTTGGCTTCCGTTTCATTCATCCAGCGAGCTGTGCCGTATGTGCCCGCCATAGACGTTGCAACACCACGGTCGTCCACTTCTTTGGTCGCGTTGAGGTCTGTGTTATTGACTGAAAACCGGATAATAACGAATGTAATGGCGCACGCAAAGACAAGCGCCGTCACAATACCGTAACCGGTCGTCAGGGCAAGCACAAAGCCCCGCAAAACCCCCGCATCCCATTCCCCGACAAAGACTTTTGCAATACATCCTGCCGGGAAAAGACTGATAAGAAAGGAAAAGCAGAACAAAAGTACGAGCTTTTCACCCTTTGACAGCATCAAAATTTTCGTTTTGAATTCGTTCCATTTGGTCACTGGTTGTCCACCTCACTGTCAGTGTTTTCGGTTTCTTCTTCGCTGTCGGAAGTATCCAAATCTTCAACTTCTCCTTCTGTAACGGTCGTATCCACTTCCTGCAAGATAAAGTTGTTAGGGTTTGTATCGTCAAGAGAATCCGTGACGACCTTCAAAATATTATCGTTGTACCAGAATTCCCAGCCAAAGATTCTCGAAACGTCTTCAATCGGCATTGTGAACGTATTATCTTGGGCCAGCGTCATCGTATCGGTCCAGGTATCCGATGTATTGCGCGACGTATATTTGAAGGTTTTCCTGTCACCGTGGATTTCAAAATACTCGCTTGCTTTGGTCAAAGCTCTTGCGGACGGCACATATTCCCAATGCCCATAAGTGATGGGAACATAGAGAAGACCCGCGTCCTCTGCATACTGCGTATTGCTGTCGTAAGCCTCGGCCAATGCTCGAACCGAAACGCACAGGCGGCCATCGCTGTTGATGGAGAAGTGCATGCCCGGAACCAAAGAGCCGTTCAAGATAACGCATTTCGTGGGAGCGGTCTTTTCGCCTTTCAGGATAGCCTGACCATCTTCTCGATTCTTGATTGCCTGGTCGTATTCTTCCTGAGAATTGAAGATGTAAAGCCGCTCGCAAGAACCTTCTTTTCGAAGCTGTGAGAAATCTGTCGGATAATCGATGGCAAGCGAATCCTTGTCAAGCTCATAGACTTCCTCGCCGGAAACAATGCACTTCAAATATTCATCGTCAACGCTATAGCCGTTCGAATCGTCATATCCAGTCGTGCTCACTCTATCGACAACATAGTTCCCATCAGCATCAAAGTGTCCGGATTCCGAAACGATATCCTTCTCATCAACGCCCAAAACCGTACCATCGGATTCTTCACTTGACGCAGAGTCATCGGAGGAAGTCTCCGTCTCATCCACAGTCTCACTTTCCGAGGCTTCATCGTCAGGAACGGGAGTCTCTTCCGGCTCCATGTATTCCGGGTTCGGACGCAGATATACGGTATGGCCGCTGAAAATCTCAAGGCCGTTTCCGTTATCATCCGTATACGGAATCAAGCCCATGCTTTCTATCACCTGAGCCTTCTCCTTATATAAAGGAGAGTCATCGCCCATTTTCACTTCCTTGTATCCGTTGCAATCGAGGTTGTTCGGGTTTTTGACATTAAGCTTGGTTAGAACGATTTCACCGTCTTTCATTTGGGTGCCGCCTGATGTATCCACTTCACCACCGATATCGGGATTTGATGACGGTTCCGATGTACTTTGAATGGACGGAGTCGGCGCGGTGGAGCTATTAGCATTCGTGTCGCTGTTTCCTTTACAAGCAGTCAGACAGCAAAGGCAAGCGCCCAAAATAGCGGCACTTTTCATAAAGTTGTCCATAATAAAAATGACCCCACTTCTATCTCAAGTGGGGCCTTACTCCTTTCTTTGGTTAGTTGCTCATCTCAATTTCAGGGTCTTTTTGGGTTTCGCCGTAATAAAGTTCAAGGTGCAAGTGTTCACCCGTTCCACCATGACTACTAAGACAATAGCCACTGTAGCCGGTAGTAGCGATTGTTGCGCCAGCAGAAATTGTATCATCAACATTGTACGAAAGGCCCGGGCTCAAATGCTGATACAGAATGAAAACGCCATTCTTTTCGCCCGGAACTACGCCACCGCGTTCCCCGTAATAAATCATCAGCATGTTACCGCGCTGACCATTCCCTTTTGTAACAAGCACACCGTTTGAATAACCATCCTGTTTACCAACAATGATACCCTTAAACGGCGCACTCATTGGATATATCGAATGAGGGGGAACAATATCAGTGCCATTGTGCTTCGTATCGCCACGAGGCGATTGCCAGCTGGATGTAACCTTGGCCTTCCAGCCGCTCCACGGTCCAGGGAGAAGGCCCGAAGCCGGGCACTCAAACAGTTCGTCGGAATGGGTGGCGTAGAACTGTTCAATCATTTGTTTGATAGAACCGCTGATGACTGTGCCAGTACCAGCGCCACCAGTGCTATCACCAGCCCCGATATCCAACGAAGAATTCCCTTCGAAATCTGCTTCAGCGGCATTATACAGCTGCCGCATTGTCGCAGCTTCTTCATCAAAAAGGTCGGCTTCGGAAGTATCACTCTCAACCGTGTCCTCATCTTGCGGAACATTGTAGTATTCCATAATTTTCTTCTTAGCTGCTTCCAAGGGGGAAACTTTGTAGGTACATGTGATGGTTGCGGTCTTTACTACTTCACTTACGCGCTCCATCACGATTGTTCCATCTTCATCAAAAACCGGATTTCCGTCTTCATCCATTTTAGGCTCCATTTTGGTGACGGTCTTTTTGCCATAAGTTGTAGTTGTTGTGGCTTCCGTTTTCCAGACTTTGTCTCCGACAAGCTCTTGGGCTGCTTTCACCATCTTAGGGACCCGGAAATGGAGCCCATCCTCCGTACGTGCCGCATAACTATCTCCGGCCATAATGTAGAATGTCCAGTTAAGATAATTTTTACCATCGTACAATTCTTTGTGAATGGTGTAAGAAATATTATCCATCGTAACGCCATACGCAATAGCAGCGTCTTTGGCTTTATCAACCTCTTCCTGGGCTTTTGACCTCATGTCTTCCGAATATTTGTCGTACGCATCTCTGAAGTAATTATTCAGAACCGCAACAATAACATTTGATGTTCCCATGTAGGATTGGAAAATTTCATCCGAAGCAATCGCAATATCATCCTGATACGCTTGCGATGCATCGCCTTTTTCCCCTGTTGTAATCCAGGTCAAAAAGTCATCAATGCCATTGGATAGCTGAGCCTTGAAATCCTCCCAGTCAAGTACAACTTCATCAACCGATTCTCCTAAAGCACTCATTGTCGTTTCTGCAATTGTGCCTGGAATTTGAGTAATAAACATAAATCCAAAAAGCAGCAAAAGAACCGGAATAAGCGCAATAACAATAACTACTGCGATAACTTTAATCAGTGTCTCTGGATGCGAAACCATGGTGGCAGCAGCACCGGCAAAATCGCCTGCTGCTGCTTGTACCGCCGCTTTACCAATGACCTTAGCATCCTTAACGCCTTGTTTTACAGCATGTACTGTTGAGGAAACTGCTTTAGCTCCCTGTTTTGCGTCATTGACCGCTTCATCGGTTAAATTACTCAATTTACACCACTCCTTCCTTAATCAAGCCAGCCTCAGCTGTGTAGAAGATTCTGCACATTTCCATCTCACACCCCGTGGAGGTGCTGGCTTTATTCGTGAGACACCCGACTCTCTTTCGAAAGCCGGGAAAAGGTTATCGTCTAAGAATCATTTGGACGGCTTGTCCTTTTTGTTTTTAGAACCGTTGTGACTCTTATTCCCTTGCATCATCTGCTGGAACCTGTTGTTCCGCTCATTGCGCTCATTTCGGGTGTTGCGTTCACGGAACGATTTTCCTTCATAAGCGTTTTTCTGTTGAGGCTGGACATCAGAACGGACATTGGACTGGGGTTTAACCTGTTTGGGGTTTTGGCTGCGCCGTTTATAAGACTCATCCGTATCGGGCCCAACGCTCTCGTAGTCATCCACCTTGCCAAGCTGGCGGGCAATGCTTTCAAACGTTTCGGGCTCATACCGGCGGGTCTGCTTGTTGTACTTAGCACTCCGTTCGATGTTCATCACATCCGGGGTCTCAGGAACGTTGCCATCAGCATCGAGCTTTTGCATGATACGCCACTGTGTAATGCCCGTATCGGGGTCTACACTAACGCGGGTGACCTGAATACGGCCAATGCCATCACTCTCAACAAAGCCATTCGTATCATTGAATGCTTTGATAGACAAATGACTCAAGGGCCTGATTTCAGGTCCATTAGAAGCTCCAGATGTATTGGGTTCGGCACTGGATACACCGGCATTGTCGCTGGATGTACCGGCTTCGGTAAAGGAATTACTGCGAGATGTATCAGCATAGAACTGAGTTCCATCCACAGGAGGTTTTTCGGCAGGCTGTTTACGAGCTGCGGAGCCATCATTGTCGGAGCCAGCACTTTCGGAGCTCACTGCACCACCACCTTGAATTTCAGGCGCAGGTGCGGAAGGTGCGCTTACGGTAGTACCGTCGTTATCGTCGGACGAACTGCCATCGTCGTGAGAATTATTGCCAACATTCTGATGCTGAACTGTGGGAGCAGTAGCATCGTCATTGGAAGTTTCCTCTCCGCTGCCCGAAGAAGCATCGGAGCCGGGATTCTCGTCGTGAGAGCTACCGTTGCTGCCGCCAAACGAGGCAGAGCCGACATCGTTATCGTCGAAATCATCGCCATCACCGTCAGCAGAAGGTGCCGCATGACCAGCAACAGCACCAACGTTGGAAGAGCTTTCTCCCTTTGCAGGGGGTTCACCGATACCAGAATCATCTTCATCGGCGGGAGCCTTTACGCCTTGGGCAGTGGGTGCAGTTTCTTCATCGGAGCTGTAATTGTCGCCACCGCCATTACCTCCAGCGAAGCCCGTATTGCCTTCACCGGAAACATCGTCGCTGTCAGTGCGTTGTGCAGAGGGTGCAGCAACATCATTGGAAGCACCGCCAGCGTCAGCAGGAGGTTCAGCATAGTCAGGGCCAGCATTGCCTGCCGCTTCGTCATCAGTATCGACCGTTCTATCAGCGTAACTTGCAGGTGCCTGAGTTTCCACTGTAGCAGAGTCACCATCCATGGGCGAAGCATCCACATCAGCAGAGCCAACATCCTCAGTGCCGCCGACATAGCCAGAAGATGTATCCGAATCATCGGATTCTCCGACAGCCGGTTCATTGTCCGTATGTTGTACAACAGGAGCAGCACTGCCGCCAGAAGCGTTATCTGCGTTAGCAGGAGGTTCAGCGTAATCGACAGAAGCGTCATCAGACACATTGTCATTTGTAGCAGCATTGTCAGTCTGACTAGCGGGTGTATGAGTCTGAACCGCAGCAGAGCTGTCATTCGCGAACTGAGTCTCGGAATCAGTAGACCCAGAGTTCTCAGTAACAGCACCATTGCCAGCGTCAGCCGGGGGCTCAGCGTAATCAGCAGAAGCATCATCAGTTACACTGTCATTGACAGCGGCACCGGTTGCACTCTCGAATTGTGCAGGTGCATGGGTCTGGACTGCATCAGAACCGTCATCCATGAGCTGAGTTTCGGAGCCAGTAGAGCCAGCGTTTTCATTGACGACGCCGATGTCGGAAGGCGTATTCGAGCCGCCGAATTCCGCATCAGCAGAACCGTAACTCGTAGTCTGCTCTGCAGGACCAGCAAATTCTTCGCCGGGAGCACTACCAGCGGGAGACTCGACGGAAACGGTAGAATCATTTGCTGCGAAATCGCTGCTGTCGGGGCTTGCCGGTGTAGTTGTAGGTGCATGGCCTTCTTCGGTGACGGTCTTGTCGGTAGCAGACTGCATCGCAGACCCAACGGAGCTTTCACTGAAAGTACCAGTGCCATCCACAACAGTCTCGGTTTGAGCCGCGCTGCTATTGGTAACGCTGTCTTCACCAGCAGACTGAGTAACGGTAGAAGTTACGCTGCTGTCAGCAGAGGTTCCCATTTTGACATGTCCAGAAGGAGCTGCATCCTTAGTCTGAGGTACATTACCACCCTGAGCGGGAGAAGCAATAACGACTGTATTACCTTCTCTAGCCGCGCCGTTGCCACCAGCAGAGATTTCGCTCTCGCTCTGAGGCTCAGAACCCGGAGCTAGTTTAGCGGATACATTCTGTGCCTGAGTGCCAGGAGCGACAGCAGTTTCACTGCCAGAAGTGGTAGGTTCAGTGGGCAATGTACCAGCATTGCTGAGTACAGGTGCGGTTGCCTTCGTTGTTGTAGTACCGGCAGTGCCAGCAGGAGCAGTATTGTCTTCACCAACAGTATTGACATTTGCAGACGGGACATTGCCCTGACCCTTTGCTGTAGGTGCAGTTTCAGGCGTGGGTGTAGTCGCGGGAGCAGCTCCATTGCCGCCAGCAGGAACGGTGCTAATTCCCTGTTCAGGAGCAGCGCCATTCTTGCCCGCAGGAGATGCTCCCGTAACGGTTACATTTGCAGCGTTAATCGGTTTGCTTGTAGCCGTACCATTTGCGATAGGTGCGCCCGCAGGTGTAGATGCAGGTTTAACAGAACCAGAGCCATTGGTAACAGCGTCAGGATTAACCACATTCACGTTGTTTGCGCCAGGAGTGCGAGATTCCGCATTGCCAGCAGCTGTATTATCAACACCATTGGTATTGATTGTCGTACCATGTGCAGTATTAGCAGCATTTGCAGAGCCAGTTGCTCCTGTAGCAGTAGTAGTTGCCGTAGCCGTCTGCGGTGTCGGTACGCCACTGCCAGTAGGCACAGCGTCTGTAGTTCCACCCTGTGCTACGGTATCGGGATTCACAACGCCAGGTTCAGAACTTTCGCTGTTGCCATGGCGGCCAGAGAACACCGATGCAACACGTCCCCAGAAAGAAGTGGCTTCAGGTTCTGGTTCATCCATTGCGGCCACGGGCGTATGTGTGGCCTCGAAAGCCTCCGGTGTCATGCCAACCGTATCGCCGACCTCGGCACCAGTAACTTCCTGTCCGGAATCATCGTCAACCAAAGAGTTGTATGCAATCTGACCATTTTCGTCGGGTGCGGTTGCATCAGTTTCCTTAGCGGTTGCATCACCATCAACCATGGTCGCGTTACCGGCATCGCCAGTAACGTTTTCAGAGGCACCAGTGCCTTCAGCAGGACCCTTCGGCAACTGTCCAGATGCAATAACCTGGGCAGCTTCTTCGTCTGTCAGGCTGCCCTTCGGGTTCGATACCATGTAAGTATCGGTAGTGTTGCCATCGCTGACCGTAACAGTCAAAGCACCATCAGGCATATCGTCACGGCCCATGGCCATGTCAATACCGGTGACTTTCGCACCTTTAGCAAACTGCTCTGCCAAAGCAGGGTCAGCATTTGCAAGCGTGTCCTGCATAGCAGCCAAAGATTCCTGAGAATTGTAATCAACAGCAGAATCCGGGTTGCGCATTTCTGCGGCACGCTGCTCGTTGGACATCTGGAACCGCCCGGCGTAATTTTTTTGTGCCTCGGCCTGTTTGGCATCTCGGGTAACAGCAGCCGCCTGTTCCTGGTCGTGTTTGCTAAGCGCAGAATCGGTAATACGAGTAAGGTAATCCAGATTCTTGCTTTCCATTGCAGACCTTGCGGCAATTGCAGCCGCGCCATCTGCGCCATACTTGTTCAGCTGACCAGCGGGAACGCTGAAAGATGTAGAATTCTTTGTATTTGGGATAACGTCGCCAAGGCTTCTCCCCTTCCCGTCCGTCATGCGGGTAGCTGTCCATTCCTGAGAGCCATTTGCCGCAGTGCGTCCGGTATTTTCAAGACGGAACTTGCCTTTATCCGTAGTAAGAATTGCGCTTTGCCCATCCGGACTGATAGCCAGGTCGGAAGTCTTGGTTGCAGTCATGCCAGATTCATCACTCGAATAACGGAATCCGGAAACGCCTGTAATCTTGCCATTCTCATCGCGGTAAGTGACCTTACCATTGACAGCACCTTTAATGGCGTTATCGGGAGCCAGGTCTTCAACCGTACCCTGAGACACCTTGCCGCCGTCAAATCCGAGCTCATCCAGAGCGTTCGCCATAGCCTGACGATTCGAATTGGAGTTGAAGGTCTCGCCAGGGTTTTTGTACATGTCGCTGCGTTCGGCGTTCGTACCACGTACAAAGCGGTCGGCCTTTTCCTTGTCGCCATAGCTGACCTTACCGTATTTATCCAGATTGTTTGCAGCCCCAGCCGCTGCGCCATTGGCACCTGCAGCTGCTGCCACGCCTGCAGCAATTGGCTTGCTATTACTGCCCGCGCCGCCTACAACATTTCCAATGGCATCAGCAGCTGCACGGCCGTGGCCAGCAACGCTGCCTGCCAAATCAAGAACATCATGCGCAGCACCCGCAATAATTCGGAAAGCGCCAGCCGCTTCACTCATCGGGTCAAGACCTGTTGTGCTTGTAATGCGGAATCCGGCTTTTGCAAGCATATCGTCCAGCTTTTGTGCGATTTTGAGGTATGCGTATGTGACAAGGCCCCATTTCACGACGCTTTCAACAGATGCGCCGACCAATCCGATGTTCAATGCTGTTCGTGCAATACCAACGACCCAAATGTTCAGAATTAGCAAAACACATTGTGACCAGAACATCTGCATCCAGTTGACTGCCGTATCTTTTGTTCTTTCGTTAGTTGCCGTGGCAAATGCCAGAGGCGAAAGCAAAATAGTGAAGACGCAAATGATGTATCGTTCCGCACATTCAAGTACCAACTTAATCAGGTTCCACCAAATCAAAAACAGAAACACAACGCTGACAACCAGAGAAGCACCTTCGACAATCGAGAAACCTCCCATCCATGCAACTATTGTTCCAGCCGCATCGCCAGATTCAGTCTGGCCAATAATTTTCATGCCAGAGTCTTCAAACGAAAACTCCCCCAATCCGCCACCTGTAACGCCTTCACTTAACGCCGTTGTCAGAGGCGAAAGTGACTGCCTGTAAGAGTAAGAACCATGCCAAAGACAGCGTTCCAAATCAGTTTTGGTACGCTTTCGGTCCTTGCGCCGTCTGCAGTTTCCATCAAATACGAGATGATACGAACGGCAATCAGTGCTCCGGCGATTGTTGTCGAAATTACCATTATGGCTTGTGAAAAATAGCCCCCAATGCCGTTCCCACTCATTGCAAAGCCAGGAATATAATGGGCGACTTCTTCTGTCGTCATCTGCGTAATTTCGAGCAGCGGATTCATAATAAGGTCACAAAACTGCAAGATAATACGTGCGATGACCATGACAACCAGACTGAGGAAGTTACTGACAAGGTCAGAAACCGCAGAAAGCGCAATGCATCCGGTCATTGCAAATGCAAGAATAACAGCGGCCATGGAACGCTTAACGGCTTTCTTTCCTTTTACGGGTTTACATTTTATAAGAGAGTTAATGTTGCTCACCTTCTTTCAATAAAAAAAGACCCGCCCAATTACTCGGACGAGCCTTTTAGCCGCAAAGCGAATATTAGACGCCAAGGTTATTGCCGCCGAGCTCGCCGTTAATCTGGCCACCAAGTTCATTAGCAACCTTCATCAGGCCGGGCACTGCAACAGCAGCCACGACGATGATGGCAACCACGATAAGACGTTTCTTATAAGTCTGAACGTCTTTCGGGTCACTGGCCAGCAGCATACGCACCAGCAGATACAGGAATACTGCGATGCCGATAGGAACAACGACGTTGGTCAAGCCTTTAGCAATAGAGTTGCTAACCTGGCTGCCTACGTTGAACACTTTGTCAATAGCGGTGCTAACATCTGCATAAGCCATAACCGTGCTCATCATGGCCGCAGTGCCCATTGCACAAGCAGTACCTACAGCCATCTGGAGGTTCTGCACCGGGGTGCGTTTCTGCAAGCTGTTTTTCATATTCATTTCGAACTACCTCCTTCCTTCGATTATCATCGTAGTAGAGCCTTCGTGAACTGATTGTTCAACCCTTTAACTCTACAATATCTATTATCTGCACCTCGCAAAGGCGTGCAACAATCATACATTCGTTTATTTGAAGCATTATTCACACAAAACGAAAAAGCGGGAGCTCCTGTCATGAGGAACTCCCGCTATAACTAATTTTATGTTTTGGCTTTTTTTAGTTTCGTGATGATGCGCGGACCGAGCAAGGATTTGCGGGTTTGTTTACGGAAATTCTGAAGCGCATATTTCAATGCTTCCTCATCGCCAATCATCACCAATTTCTTTTTGGCTCGCGTAATACCGGTATAGTACAAAGGCTTTGTCAACATCACTCCGTATGTCATACTCACCGGAATAATGCAGCAGGGAAATTCACAGCCCTGAGAGCTATGCACGGTAATGGCATACGCAAGCTCAATATCTTTCATATCTTCATTATTATAAACTAAGGTTTCTCCTTTCGAATCAAAATAGATTTCAACGGCAACATCGCTTTCCAGCTGGACAATCGACTGAATCGTTCCCAAGTCCCCGTTAATCACCTGTTCTGTGTTCTTTCGTTGAATAATCCGGTCACCAACCATAAACAGCTGCTTACC
>ENA-UEQS01001850-UEQS01001850.1-human-gut-metagenome-genome-assembly--contig:-NODE-1850-length-12603-cov-8.506866_pt1 | contig 12603 bp, 7 predicted proteins | sample MGYA00242953_ERZ507953 | MGnify/ENA primary metagenome ERZ507953 (study PRJEB26167, sample SAMN06115474) | human gut metagenome | host: Homo sapiens | place: China:Jiangsu | collected 2016-07-06...
CGGTTTGCAATTCTGTTCCGGATCGCAAAATAGCATCCAAAGCTATCATATCTTTGTACCATAATGCCTGAAAAACAATCTGGCTTTCTGGAATCAGCCGACCTATTATCGCCTGGCTCTGCCCCTGCTGACAGCAAACTACGACAAAATTCTTTACTGCGACTGCGATACGGTTTTCCTTGACGATGTCGCCCGTCTCTACGAGCAGGACATAGAAGACAACTACCTGCTTGCGGTTCAGGATGCCGACCACCCCTATTATATTCCCGAACGCATCGAACAGATGAAAACGGAATTAAAATTAGCCGATACCAGCCGTTATTTTAACGCCGGCATTTTGGTAATGAACGTCGCCCTGATGCGGCAAAACAACTTGTTTGACCGTTTTATTGAGCTGCGGGAAACGATTAAATACCTGCCATACCATGACCAGGATATTTTAAACAGCGCCTGCCGCGACAAAATAAAATATCTTTCCCGGCGTTATAATTACCAATGGCATTTGGATTTCTTTTACAATGATCCCGAAGCGGCCAAAGCATACCGCCAGGATATCGAACCGGCGATTGTGCATTTTACCTCCCATATCAAACCATGGAACGAACCCAAACGCGAATTTGCCGACAAATTCTGGTACTATGCCCGCCAAACGCCCTTTTATGAAGAAATTCTGTTCCGCAGCATCGCCAAACAAAAACTCGGAATTGATTACACGGAAATTGCCGCCGCCACCAACCGCAAAGACTGCCTCAGCCTGCTGCGCCGATATAAGTTCATTGCCTTCTTCGGCCTTGGCAGTGCCCGCAAAAAATATAAACAAAAGGTCAAAACGCTCAAGCAGCTCCTGCGAAACACCGCAGCATTATGCCGCCTGTAAATCAAAAGCCCGCCTCAATGACGGGCTTTTCTTGTATTTGGCAGAAGTACGTGATTGCTAGTAAAAATAACAACGATTTGTTATTTTTATCTGTAAAATCTTGGCTGTCTTATTAAGCAAGACAGCAAACGCTGTCAAAGCAAAATTAGATACCCGAGTGCAGCTTTCGGTCCGAAGACAACGCACTAATCGACCATTATACAAGTTTTTACTGAAGGTTGATGAGCGTGATTTCCACCCGTCTGTTCTGTTCTCTGCCGGCTGCCGTTGCATTGGAGGCAATCGGATTATTCGGTCCCATTCCGGTTACCGACAAACGGTTAGCCGCCACACCGCGATTTTGCAGATAAGTTGCAACCGCCTGCGCGCGCTTCAACGACAGCTGATTATTATAGGCAACCGTCCCCGTATTGTCGGTATAGCCGACAATCTGAACCGCCGTTTTATTATATTCTTTAATAACCTTGGCTACAGAATCCAACACCCGGTTAAAGGATGTTTGGAAAACAGCAGAATCTGTCGCAAAAGTAATATTGCTCGGCATAATCAAACGCACCTGTCCGTTCATTTCCTGAACCTGAACACCGGTGCCGACCAGTTCCTGACGCAATCTGCGGGCCTGAATATCCATATAACCGCCGGTAGCCGCGCCGCCGGCCGCACCGATGCCGGCACCGATTAAAGCGCCTTTTTCACCGCCGACCAATGCGCCGATACCCGCTCCGGCAACCGCTCCGATACCGGTTCCCCACGCTGTTTTGGAAACCTTGCTTTCCCCGGTATAGGGATCAGTTGCGCAAGCCGCCAGCAAAGACAGTGCCGCAACAGACATAATCAGTTTTTTCATCTTCTTATCTCCTTTTGTTAAACTGTCATTACTTTACTTTTTCCGCCGCCAAAAAACAAGCCATTTTATAAAGCAGCAAAAATTTTCGGCTGAAATTCCCTATACAAAAAACCCTGTGAGAAAATCTCACAGGGCTTGTAATGCTTTTTTCTGGCTTAAGCTTTACTTAAAACATGGTGCTGCGACTTTGACCAACATTTTCCAAAACTCCGACAGCAGAATTCTTCGCTGAATATCCTGCTTGCCGATTCCTTCCAAATGCGAAGCTTCATAACCGGCAGCCATTTGATGACGGCTGATACGCGTTCGCAGCAACAGACGCTGATACTTCGTCAAACCGCGAATGTACTCGGCAACTTCTTCGGCTTCAAGATTAATAACCTGAACGTAAGCACCGTTCTGAAAACTTACCACCTGAGGCTTATTCTCCTCGAGAAGGCCTCCCAAAAATTCTTTAGCATTCATAACTAAAAAAAAATTTTAAAACGTTAATAATATATAATAAACCGCCGTAACGCGGTGAATATCCCAATAGCATCTAAATAATTTTGAATTAAGATAACTATAGTCGGTTAAATTCTGATAATCAAGAACAAATTTTGTCCATATACCGTTTTCTCACTCGGCAAACAAAAAGGGCTCTGAAAAAATCAGAGCCCTTTTGGTTAAATAAGGTTTGACCCCTATTCGGCAGAAGATTCGTCAGTGCCGGTTGCGGCAACAGCGGCATGCTGTTCCAACTGAGCCTGAGCCGCCTCTTCCTTGAGCGACAAAATTTCCTTGTCGTTCTGGGCGGCAACCTTCTTCAGTGCCCGCAGAACCGTACCGGTACCGGCCGGAATCAAACGACCGACGATAACGTTCTCTTTCAGACCACTCAGTTTGTCAACCTTGCCCTCAACCGCAGCTTCGGTCAGAACACGGGTCGTCTCCTGGAACGATGCGGCTGAAATGAAAGACTTGGTCTGCAACGAAGCCTTGGTAATACCGAGCAGGATCGGATCGGCCTGAGCCGGTATTCCGTTCTCGGCAATAACTTTGGCATTTTCGGCCTCAAACACGTCACGGTCAACCTGCTCGCCGATCAGGAAAGTCGTATCTCCCGGAACGGTGACTTCAACCTTGCGCAGCATCTGCGAAACGATAACTTCAATATGCTTATCGTTAATCTTAACGCCTTGCAGACGGTAAACGTCCTGAACTTCCTTAACCAGATATTCGGCCAGTTTCTCAACCCCGAGAACACGCAGAATATCATGCGGCGCCGGAGTACCTTCAACCAGCATATCGCCTTTCTTGACAATATCGCCGTCCTGAACCACCAGATGGCGGCCTTTCGGAATCAGATATTCAATCGGTTCGCCTTTCTGCGGCACAACCGTAATCCGCTGTTTGGCCTTGTAGTCCTTGCCGAATTCAACCATACCGTCAATGTCGGAAATAATTGCGGCATCTTTCGGACGGCGGGCTTCAAACAGCTCGGCAACGCGCGGCAGACCGCCGGTAATATCTTTAGTCTTGGAGCTTTCCCGCGGAATACGCGCAATAACGTCGCCGACTTTGACTTCCGCACCGTTGTCAACGGTCAGAATGGCGTCAACCGACAAATAATAGCGGACTTCCTTACCGTTATCATAAGTAACAGGTTTGCCTTTGGCATCTTTCAGCATAATGCTCGGTTTCAAACCGGCGCTGCTGGAATTTGAACGCCAGTCAACAACCACCTTGGAAACGATACCGGTCGTTTCGTCAACGGTTTCCTTAACCGAAACATTGTTGATGAGGTCAACCAGTTCGGCCTGACCGGCTTTTTCCGAAATAACCGGAATTGTAAACGGATCCCACTCGGCCACTTTCTGCCCCTTCTTAACCTTGGAGCCTTCGGCCGCCAAAATCTTGGTACCGTAAGGAACATGGTGGCGTGATTTTTCACGGCCCTGAGCATCCTCAATAACAATTTCGCAGTTACGCGACAGAACAATGCCGTTGCCCTCGGAATCAATAACCAGATGTTTGTTTTCCAGTTTCAGCACACCGGCAAACGGAACTTCAACCGAAGCCTGTTCGGCAGACTTGGAAGCCGCACCACCGATGTGGAAGGTTCTCATCGTCAGCTGGGTACCCGGTTCACCGATTGACTGAGCCGCAATAACACCGACGGCTTCACCGATATTAACCGGCGTACCGCGAGCCAGGTCACGGCCGTAGCAGGCGGCACAAATGCCGTTCTCGGCTTCACAGGTCAGAACCGAACGGATTTTAACCTGTTCAACACCGGCAGCTTCAACGACTTCAACATCGTTCTCGTCAATCAGTTTGCCTTTGTGAACCAGAACTTCACCGGTTTCAGGATGAATAATGTCTTCCTGAATGGTACGGCCCAGAATACGTTCGCCGATGGAAACGATAACGTTACCGCCGTCAACAACCGGACGGACGATAATGCCGCGCTCGGTACCGCAGTCGGTTTCGGTAACGACAACGTCTTGAGCAACGTCAACCAAACGACGGGTCAGATAACCGGAGTTAGCGGTCTTCAAGGCCGTATCCGCCAAACCTTTACGGGCACCGTGGGTAGAATTGAAGTATTCCAACACCGTCAGGCCTTCTTTAAAGTTTGAAATAATCGGCTGTTCGATAATTTCGCCGCTCGGTTTGGCCATCAAACCGCGCATACCGGCAACCTGACGCATTTGGGCGGCAGAACCGCGGGCGCCGGAGTGAGCCATCATATAAACCGAGTTGATGTAACCATGGTCGATTTTGGAAATGTTCTTCATCATTTCGTCAGCGACCTTATCCGTGCAGGCAGCCCAGATATCGATAACCTTGTTGTACTTTTCGCCTTTGGTAATCAAACCGTTCTGATACTGCTGTTCAAATTCCTTAACCTGTTTTTCGGTCTCGGCAATCAGTTCTTTCTTGGCATCAGGAACAATCAGGTCGTCCTTACCGAAAGAAATACCGGCCTTGCAGGCATTGGTAAAGCCTAAGGTCATAATCTTGTCAACAAACAAGACGGTTTCCTTCTGGCCGCAGTGACGGTAAACGATATCAATGATTTCACCGATTTCCTTCTTACGAATCAAACGGTTAACCAAAGAGAACGGTACGTTTTTATGTTTCGGCAAAATCTGCGAAACGATAATACGTCCGGCCGTGGTTTCAACCAAACCGTATTTCAGTTCCCCATTGTCATCGACATATTCCATCCGGCATTTGATTTTGGCGTGCATATCAAGGAATTTGTTGTCCAAAGCCATCTGAACTTCGTCAAAATCGGCATAGACGGAGCCTTCGCCGGCAACACCTTCAGCCTCGTAGGTCAGGTAATAGATACCCAGCACCATATCTTGGGACGGAACCACAATCGGTTTGCCCGAAGCAGGAGACAGAATGTTGTTGGTAGACATCATCAGCACGCGGGCTTCCAACTGAGCCTCAACCGACAACGGAACGTGAACGGCCATTTGGTCACCGTCGAAGTCGGCGTTGAACGCGGTACAAACCAGCGGATGCAGATGGATAGCTTTACCTTCGACCAGAACCGGTTCAAAAGCCTGAATACCCAAACGGTGCAACGTCGGAGCACGGTTCAGCAAAACCGGATGTTCGCGAATGACTTCTTCCAGAATATCCCAAACTTCCGGACGTTCTTTTTCAACCATGCGTTTGGCCGCTTTAATCGTCGTTGCGTGTCCGTACAGTTCCAGTTTGGCATAGACGAAAGGCTTAAACAGTTCCAGAGCCATCTTCTTCGGCAAACCGCACTGGTGCAGTTTCAATTCCGGACCAACGGTAATAACCGAACGGCCTGAATAGTCAACACGTTTACCCAACAGGTTCTGACGGAAACGACCCTGCTTACCTTTCAGCATATCCGACAGGGATTTCAGCGGACGTTTGTTGGTACCGGTAATCGCACGGGCGCGACGACCGTTGTCAAACAAAGCATCGACCGATTCCTGCAGCATGCGTTTTTCGTTGCGGATAATGATATCCGGCGCATGCAGTTCGATTAATCTCTTCAGACGGTTGTTGCGGTTAATGACGCGGCGGTACAAATCGTTCAAATCCGAAGTTGCAAACCGACCGCCGTCCAGCGGAACCAACGGACGCAGTTCAGGCGGAATAACCGGCAGAACATCCAGAATCATCCATTCCGGCTTGGTATTCGAATCAATGAATGCCTCAATGATTTTCAAACGTTTAATCAGCTTTTTGCGTTTGGCTTCGGAACTGCTGTCCTTCAGCTCTTCGCGAATAGCCTTGCGTTCGGCTTCCAAATCAATCTGAGACAGAATTTCTTTCAAAGCCTCGGCACCGATGCCGGCCCGGAAAGAATCTTCACCGTATTCGTCAATAGCTTCCTGATACTGTTCTTCGCTCAGCAACTCATTGACCGACAACGGAGTCAATCCCGGTTCAATAACGATGTAGCTTTCGAAATACAAAACGCGTTCCAAAGACTTCATCGGAATATCGGTAATCAGCGCAATGCGGGACGGCAGAGACTTCAGGAACCAGATATGCGCAACCGGCGCCGCCAGTTCAATATGTCCCATACGTTCGCGGCGGACTTTGGACAGCGTAACTTCCACGCCGCACTTTTCGCAGACAACGCCGCGATATTTCATGCGTTTGTATTTGCCGCACAAGCATTCGTAGTCTTTAACCGGACCGAAGATGCGGGCACAGAACAAACCGTCCCGCTCCGGCTTAAATGTACGATAGTTAATCGTCTCCGGCTTTTTGACCTCGCCGTATGACCAGGAACGAATCTGTTCAGGCGAAGCAATCGAGATTTTAATTTGGTCAAAGGATTCGGCTGAAACCTGCTGGCCAAAAAATTTCATAATATCATTCATATTCGTAAAACTCCTTTACCTTAAACTTCTTCGTTCAACAATTCGACATTGAGGCAGAGAGATTTGATTTCTTTAACCAAAACGTTAAAGGATTCCGGAACGCCGGCTTCAAATCCGTCATCGCCGCGGACGATTGCTTCATAAACTTTGGTACGGCCGTTTACGTCATCCGACTTAACCGTCAGCATTTCCTGCAGGGTATAAGCGGCACCGTAAGCTTGCAGCGCCCAAACTTCCATTTCACCGAAACGTTGTCCGCCGAATTGAGCCTTACCGCCCAGCGGCTGCTGGGTAACCAGGCTGTACGGACCGACCGAACGGGCGTGCATCTTTTCGTCAACGATGTGGTGCAGTTTAATCATATAAATCGTACCGACGGTAACCTTACGGTCAAACTTCTCACCGGTGCGGCCGTCATACAGGTCAATCTGACCTGAAGTCGGCAAACCTGCCAGTTCCAGCATGTTGTTGATATCGTCTTCATGAGCGCCGTCAAAGACCGGTGTAGCCATCGGCACGCCGTTTTTGAGGTTGGAAATCATTTCCAGCTTCTCGGCTTCATTCATCGGCTCAATATCATTTTTATACTGCTTTTCACCGTAAATTGCCTTCAGTTTGGCATTGAGTTCATCAATGGTTTTCTCGCCGCGCTTATACTGTTCGCACATCTCGTTCAGCTGTTTGCCCAGCTCGCTGGCAGCCCAGCCGAGGTGCGTTTCCAGAATTTGTCCGACGTTCATACGGGAAGGCACGCCCAACGGGTTCAACACGATGTCAACCGGGGTGCCGTCTTCCATATACGGCATATCCTGCAACGGCAGAACGCGGGAAATCGTACCTTTGTTACCGTGGCGTCCGGCAATCTTATCGCCGGTTTGAATTTTACGCTTGGTCGCAATGAAGACTTTAACCATCTTCAAAACGCCCGGCAGCAAATCATCGCCGCGCTGTACTTTTTCAACCTTGTTTTCAAAGTGTTTCTGAACCTTTTCGACGCGGGCGTCAAAAGCAGCCAGAAATTCTTCGATACGGGCCATGACTTCTTCGTCTTTAACCACAATCTTACGCCACTGTGAAGACGGAACGGCAGACAGAACCTCTTCGGTAATCGTCGCATTCTTGGCAATGCCCTTCGGCGCGTCAACCACTTTCTGTCCCATCAGCATCGACTGCAGACGAGCTTCGAAAGAACGGCGGATGATTGCGATTTCATCATCACGGTCTTTGGCCAGCTGGGAGATTTCTTCCTGCTCAATGGACAGTGCACGTTCATCCTTTTCGACACCGCGGCGTGAAAAGACATGAACGTCAACCACGATACCTTCAATACCCGGCTGAACACGCAGGGAAGTATCGCGAACGTCACTGGCTTTTTCGCCGAAGATGGCGCGCAGCAGTTTCTCTTCCGGCGTAACCGGAGATTCGCCTTTCGGAGTCACCTTGCCGACCAGAATATCGCCGGCCTTGACTTCCGCGCCGATGTAAACAATACCGGCTTCATCCAGATTGCGCAGGGCTTCTTCACCGACGTTCGGAATATCGCGGGTGATTTCTTCCTGCCCCAGCTTGGTGTCACGGGCCATAACTTCAAATTCTTCGATATGCAGTGAAGTCAGCACGTCATTACGGGAGATGTTTTCTGACAGCAGAATGGCATCTTCGTAGTTCAAACCGTTCCACGGCATAAAGGCAACCAGCAGATTGCGTCCCAGAGCCAGCTCGCCCATATCGGTGCACGGACCGTCGGCCATAATGTCACCGGCTTTGACATGGTCGCCGACTTTAACCAGCGGAACCTGATTGATACAGGTATTCTGGTTGGAGCGGCGGAACTTCTGCAATTTATAAATTTCAACACCGGCATCGGCCACATTGTCGTTCAAAGAACGAACAACGATACGGTTGGCATCGACGGCATCGACAATACCGTCATATTTGGCAACGACAGTTGCACCGGAATCTTTGGCCACCGTTGCTTCCATACCGGTACCGACCAGCGGAGCTTCCGAACGCAGCAAAGGCACGCCTTGGCGTTGCATGTTCGCACCCATCAACGCACGGTTCGCGTCATCGTTTTCCAGGAACGGAATCAACGCAGTAGCGACCGAAACCAATTGTTGCGGAGAAACGTCGATGAAATCGACTTCTTCCGGATGAGCAAATTCAAATTCACCGGCTTTGCGGCAGGCAATCAGGTCATTTTCAAAATGGCCGTCATCTTTAACCTTGGCATTGGCCTCGGCAATTTTGAACTTGCCTTCTTCATTGGCGGACAAATAAACAACTTCGTTGGTAACCACGCCATTGACAACCTTGCGGTACGGGCATTCAATAAAGCCGTATTTGTTAATGCGGGCATAGGTTGACAACGAGTTAATCAAACCGATGTTCGGACCTTCCGGCGTTTCAATCGGGCAGATACGTCCGTAGTGGGTCGGATGCACGTCGCGGACTTCAAAGCCTGCACGGTCACGGGACAAACCGCCCGGCCCCAAAGCAGACAAACGGCGCTTGTGCGTAATTTCCGACAACGGGTTATTCTGATCCATAAACTGAGACAGCTGAGAAGAACCGAAGAATTCGCGGATAACCGACGCAATCGGCTTGGCATTGACCAAATCCTGCGGTTTAACGTTATTCAGCGATTCGGAGCTCATTCTTTCGCGAATAGCGCGTTCCATACGCAGCAATCCCATACGATACTGATTTTCCATCAATTCGCCGACCGAACGGACACGACGGTTGCCGAGGTGGTCAATATCGTCAACTTCCCCTTTGCCATCACGCAGTTCAACCAAACGCTTGACAATACGCAGAATATCGTCTTTACGCAGCGTGCGGTAAGTATCCGGCGCATCTTCAAAAGAAATGTCCAAAGCAACATTCATCTTCACACGACCGACAGACGACAGGTCATAACGGTCATTGTCAAAGAACAGGGAACGGAACAGCTGATCAGCCGTTTCATAGGTAGGCGGTTCACCCGGACGCATAACGCGATAGATATCCAGCAAAGCTTCTTCGCGGTTATGGTTTTTGTCTGCTTCCAGCGTATTGCGGATATACGGGCCGACATTAACGTTGTCAATGTAAAGAACCTTGATTTCGCCGACTTTTGCCGCCGAAATATTGGTCAGAACTTCTTCATTCAGTTCAGCACCGGCATCTGCAATAATTTCACCGGTTTTCGGATTGATGACTGCAGTCGCCAAAAATTTGCCAAACAGCTGATCCGGGCTGACTTTATAGAATTCCAACCCTTCATCAGCCAGTTTCTGAGCCGAACGCGGCGTCATTTTTTTGCCTTTTTCCCAAACGGTTTCGCCGGTTTTGGTATTAACCAGATCGAAATCAAATTTAACGCCTTTCATACGCTCCGGCAGGAATTTGACTTTCCAGGCCTTTTTGTCGGCAACATAAGTGTCAACATCATAGAAATAGCTCAGAATTTCTTCTTTATCCATTCCTTTGATTTCGGACGGATCGATTTTTTTGCCCTGAGCTTTCAGTTCTTTGATTTTGTCTTCGGTTTCTTTGGAATACAAAGAATACAGAATGGAAGTAACCGGCAGCTTGCGGCGACGGTCGATGCGGGCATAAACCAAATCTTTGGCATCAAATTCAAAATCGAGCCAGGAACCGCGATAAGGAATAATGCGGGCCGCAAACAGATATTTACCGGAAGCAACGGTCTTGCCTTTGTCATGATCAAAGAACACACCCGGAGAACGGTGCATCTGTGAAACGACGACACGCTCGGTACCGTTGAAAATAAACGTACCTTTATCGGTCATCAGCGGAATATCGCCCATATAAACATCCTGCTCTTTGATGTCATGGATTGATTTGGCTCCGGTAGCCTCATCAATATCCCAAACGACCAGACGCAGCGTTGCCTTAACCGGAGCGGCATAAGTCATATCACGCTTAATGCACTCGTCAACATCATATTTCGGCTCTTCGAGTTCGTATTTGACAAACTCCAGTTCGCCGCTGCCTGAAAAATCTTTAATGGGGAAAATAGATTTAAATACTTCTTCCAACCCGAATTCGCACTGCCCTTTTTCTTTATCGGATTCGATAAAATCAGCATAGGAACCGGTTTGAACTTCGATTAAACTCGGCATATCCGACACGGCATCGATTCGGCCGAAGTTTCTTCTTGCTCGTATAAGATTCTTTCATTGTGCTTTCATCCCTAGGTTACAAATCCGCACCAATCCTGCCATGATTGCCATGAACCCCGCGTGCGGAAGATTAAAAAATATCTTTTTTAAACAAACAGAATCTGCCAAACCCTCGGATAAAGACCCTCTTGGCACGATTCGGAAAATAATATTTTAGAAAAATCACTTCTTTCTATACCTTAGAGTCTAAAATTGCAACAGATTTTTCGCAAAATGAGTCAAGTTTTTTATCGCGACAATTAAGACATTTTTCACTTTTACCCATAGCAGCGATTCGTATTCAGCCCCTGCTGCGATTCGGATAGCAGTGCCGCCGTTTTCTGCAAAATTTTCACTGTTGCCCCAATAAAAAACTCCCGGAAAATCCGGGAGTTTTTACAAAAGCTCAAAAGAAGCAAAATTACTTCAATTCAACCTTAGCACCAGCTTCTTCAAGTTTCTTCTTGATTTCTTCAGCTTCAGCTTTCGGAGCTGCTTCTTTAACAGTCTTCGGAGCACCGTCAACCAAATCCTTGGCTTCTTTCAGACCCAGCTGGGTGATAGCGCGGATTTCTTTAATGACGTTGATCTTGTTGGCACCAGCTTCAACCAGAACGATATCAAACTCGTCTTTTTCTTCGGCAGCAGCGGCACCACCGGCGGCACCACCGGCAGCAACGGCAACGGCGGCAGCGGCAGAAACGCCCCATTTTTCTTCTAACATTTTTGACAGATCAGCAGCTTCCATAACGGTCAAAGCTGACAATTCATCTACTAATTTGGCTAAATCGGCCATATTTTTTCTCCAATAAATTAATTAAATCAATAAACTAAAAATTTACTCGTTTTCCCTCTTTGGGAAAATTTTTGCTTTTAGGCGGATAATTGCGAAGTTATTTTTGAGCGCCGTGTAGAATAAACTACACAAGAGAAAAAATAACCGGCAAGAACCGCATAAAAACGAAAATTATGCGGCTTCTTTTTCGCTGTAAGCCTTCGTAACTCTCGCCAGCTGAGCTGCAGGAGCCTGCAACAGGCCGATAATTTTGGCGCGCAGTTCGTCCATAGACGGAATGGTTGCCAAACGTTTAATCTCATCCAGAGAAAGAACGCCGGTTCCCATCGCACCGCCGACCAAAATGAGTTTTTCATTGGTTTTAGCAAATTCGACACAAGCTTTGCAGGCTGAAATCGGGTCATTGGCGAACGCAATAGCGGTCGGTCCTTTGAACAGGTCAGCCAAAGATTCAAATTTTGTGCCTTTAAGAGCCAGACGAGTAATCCGATTTTTAGTAACTCTGAAACCTGCACCGGCTTTACGAACGTTGTTGCGCAGTTCCGAAACTTCTTTAACCGTCAAACCTTTATAGTGAGATACGACGATAACTTCGGCACCGTTAAACAACTCGTTTAATTCGCTGAGCAAGTCTGCTTTTTCTTCACGGTTCACTTATTGTCTCCACAATAAAACATCAAACTTCTTGATGTTGTTTTAACACTTACCAGTTTCACGCCACCGGCAGCTTCGGCACCAAGCCCTCGCCGCGAGCTTTGTCAAACTGAGACCTAATCTGTCCAGGAGAAAAGATATAAATTTACACTCACTCCCGTCTATGCAGGATATTTAGGGCTGTCAACAACAACCACCTGCAGTCTTGGACAGTTTCAGAACGTTGCCGTTCCGAGAGCGGATTGGGAGGCAAGCCTCCCGCCCCAAAAAAGTTTAACATAACTAATAAAGTACGGGTGCTGCGAAGTTGGTTTTCGACGACAGGACTATCGGTTTTCTCCGCAATCTCCGGTGTCTCAACCGCACTACCGGCAACCACTTCCGGCACAGCATCT
>ENA-UEQS01001869-UEQS01001869.1-human-gut-metagenome-genome-assembly--contig:-NODE-1869-length-12473-cov-7.501452_pt1 | contig 12473 bp, 13 predicted proteins | sample MGYA00242953_ERZ507953 | MGnify/ENA primary metagenome ERZ507953 (study PRJEB26167, sample SAMN06115474) | human gut metagenome | host: Homo sapiens | place: China:Jiangsu | collected 2016-07-06...
TCTCAAGAGTAGCTTTGTCTTGTTCAGATAAGACGGGATTAAATTTGCGGGTACGACCGGCCATGAAATTCCTCCATTCATGGCCGTATTATACTTCTTATTCTAATTAGATAACGTAATTTTAGAAATTTATACTAGCTTAAGTAGAAATCCTAGGCTCTAACACTTGTCACAAACACAAGATCGTTTAGATTGGAAGAAGTTGTTCTAAGGAGATCGTTATGAAGCGTTTTACAATCGTCCTTGCTTTGCTGTCGTTACCCTTCATTGCCGGCTGTATGCACCACAGTCATTATTACAACGACCATCGTCCGTACGCCTCCGACGGCTACTACGGCCCCATCGGTATGACAATTCTGCATATCCGCAATATCCTTGCGCAGAACCTCAGCAGAGAATGCCGCACCGCGGCTACCATCGGTACTAAACCGAAAAAATATTTGAGAGCGCTCTTAGAACAATCCGTTTCAAGAGCCTCTGTTGAAAAAGCGAAAACCGGAGATCCGATTTTCGCTTTTGGTTTTTATAAAACGCCGAGAGACGTGTCCCGGCGCCCAAGTCTCAAAATCACTTAATATCCATAGACTTCACTGTCTTATCGATGTCACCGCCGGCGGCCATAACGCCTGCCAAACGTCCGAACGTCAAAGCTCTTCCATGGTTCATACCCGGGCAAATTGTCGGATAGTCACCGGAGCCGAAGTAATCACCGGCGGCCGCGCCGCAAACATAGAGCCCCTCGATGGGCTTATCGTTCTTATCTAAGACATGAAGGCTCGGGTCGGTATGGAGACCGCCGGACATAGCCAAGAGCGTGCTGACAAGACGGCCGGCATAGAACGGGCCCTCCTGAATCGGTGTAAGCAGTTCGGGACGCTTGCCGAAATCATCGTCATGGCCTTTAGCTGCCAATTCGTTGTAGCGGGCAACGGTTGCTTTAAAGGCTTCAACAGGAACGCCCATCTTCTGAGCAAGTTCATCCAGTGTATCGGCAACGACAACCTTGCCGTCCTTGATGTGCTGCGCCTGGGAAGCCTTTTCAATTTCAACGTTCCAGCCGTTGCCCCAAGGCTGCCACATTTGTCCGTAGAAGAGACCGCCGGCGAGGTTACCGTCAACCTGTTTCTTCACATCCTGTGTCCAGTTGGAGTCGTAGACCGTCCATGCAATTCCGTGCGGCTGAAGCTCCTTGGAGCAAGACTTGGACTGCGTGTTGACGTCTTCGTTCATGAAGCGTTCGCCGTTGGCGTTCACATGCAGGAAGCCATAGCTGCCGGCGCCGGCCTCTAAGTGAACGGTTGCGGCATGATTATCGTTCTTCTGCATCACGCCGCCGACCTGCATTGCCATGATGTGAGCGTCACCGGTATTGGATTTGGTCGGGAAGTAGATCTGAGCGTCGGCATGCAGAGAATACGGAGCAAAAGCCTTTCTCATTTCTTCATTGGAGCCGTAGCAGCCGGTTGCAATAATGACGCCTTTTGCGGCATTGATCTGTGCGTAGTTATTCGGTCTGCCGGCGATAAGACCGGTAACGCGCTTGTTCGCGTCCTGAAGGAACTGAACGGCAGAAGTACGGTACATCAGTGTGACGCCGGCTTTCTTCAGTTCTTCTTCAAAGCAGGGCATGAGCGCGACATTGCCGATACCTTCCGAGTTACCATAGGTATAGTCAAGATTGATGTTCTTGTTATAGAAGAAGTGCGTGACGGGGAATTCGGTGTAAGTCGGGCCTTTGTAATAGCCTTCCCAAAGTGTCACATTGGTGTCGTGTTTGCCGGCAATGTCAATGGCCCAATCCATGCAGTCACCGCACTTTCTGGCAAACATCCAAAGCAGGCGTTCATCCATTCTGCCTTGGCCCCAGGCCACCAGACGGCGGACGATTTCGGCGGCATCAATATCGATACCCATCTTTTTCTGCAGAGAACTGTTAAAGGCAGTGATATGACCGCCTCGACAGCTCCAGCCGCGGGTTTTTTCAACTAAAACGACTTTAGCACCTTCCTGAGCGGCTGCCAGTGCGGCTGCAAAACCGGCAAGGCCTGCACCGATCACCACAACGTCGGTGTTCACTGTCTTTTTGATCTGTTCCGGAGCAATCTTGGGCGCCGGTTTTTCCCAGCTCCAGCCGCTGCACTTCGGCTGCTGCCACTTTTCAGGAATATCACCGGCGTGCGCTGCAGTTCCGGCCATAGCTGCGCCTGTCGCGGCTAACGTGCTTTTAAGAAAACCGCGGCGAGAAAGTTCAACTTTTGACATTTTTATTCTCCTTGGTGAGAAGTTAAGTAATTAAGGGACTTGGATGCTTTGTGCGCCTTTGTGACATTCGGCGCAGGCAATTACGGACTGAGAGTGGCCTTTGTGACACTGAAGGCATTCGAACGTATCGAAATGGGTTTTGTGAATGTTGGCGACCTTCTTGCCTTCGATTTCTAAAGCTTTGCCAGCAGGCTCTTCTCCATGACATTTTTGACAGGAAGCTTCGGAGACATTTGAGCTCGAAGGTTTGCCTTCCATGTGGCAGGCGGCGCAGTCCTGACCTTTAGCTGCATGAAGGTCTGCAACGCCCGCGGCTGAGGCGTTCAGCATAAATGCGCCAAAAGCTGCAAAGGTTAATACGACTAATTGTTTGTTCATCTTTCTTCCTTGTTCGAGGATGTTTTCAATATAAAAATGATGAACAACACTTGTTGTCAGCTATCTGACACTTTTACAGACCTCCTTTTGCTGCTGCTCCAAAAGTGTCAGGCAGCTGACGTTTTTTCTCGCCTCTTGCGAATGCGCACAGAGGGCTGGGCTCCGTTTTCCAGCCAGTCAAAACACCCGTTAATGAAGTTTTTAGCGAGCTGCGTCTCTCCTCTCTTCCTCACGATCTCTCCGTTTGACTCGATCTCGGTATGGACGGAGGAAACAGACTGACGAGAAGCATTTACAAAGCTGGCGAGCTCAACCGCAGTCAGTGTCAACGGAATACTGACAAAACTTTTTTTCTCTGTGGATTTTCCGAAAGAAGCCGCCAGACTTGCGTAAAGAACCTGAAGGCGATCGGGAAGCGTTAAGGTCGAGTTGGCGATTAATGCTTCCATGCAGGATTCGTGATGCGCAATCACCGACAGCGTATGCGCATGCAAAAGCTCCGGGTTTTGGATAAGGAAGTCCCTGAAGATATCTCGTTTGATCAAGCGAACTTCCGAGTCGCGAAACGCACTGTCGTAAACGTTAACGGACTCATGAGTCAGACCGTCTACGTCTCCCATCAAGGAACCGGGAGGGATAAGCGAAAGATAATGATTTTTAAGGTGCTTATCCGGAAACGAGAATACGCCTAGGCCGCAGAGGACCAAAGCGATTTCTCCTGCGTCACCGCCGTTAAAAATCGAAGCGCCCTGCTTGAGGCGAAGATAACGCCCGTACTGATTGAAGAACTGTTGTATTCGCGGATCGATCTGAGGATGGATCCACGGCAATTGGCGAAAAACTTGTCTCATGATCACCTTCCGTCCGTCTCAGATTAAACACCCGCAGAAATTTTTGCACTTGTGACTTTCTCTAACTTGAGTCCGAGAAAAGACCGAATCCGGTCTCCGCAGTTGTAAATATTCTTGATTTTTGCGTTGATTAGCCGAATTCCATAGAATCTTGACTAACATTAAAGTTTGTTCAAACAATAGGTACAGGTTCACTATGCGTCTGCCTTTGATTTTCGGTTGTGCGGCCCTCTCCGGTTTGCTTCTTTCGGCTCAAGTCTTTGCTCAGGACAGCATCCCGCTTTTCGGTGACAAAACTCCGGATATCGTTAATCCGGTCCGTTCGGTCTCGCAGCTGATTAATCGAGGTAAATACGCGGATGCCATGAATCTGGCAGATAAGGAATTAGCTGCTAACCCTCAAAACGTCAATCTTCGCTTCCTGCGAGGCGTCATCTTCATGGAAACAAAGAAAAATGACGAAGCAAAAAAAGTTTTTGAGCAGCTGATTCGCGAATATCCCGAAATCGCAGATTCCTACAACAACCTCGCCGTCATCTATGCCGGCGAAGGCAACCTCGGACGCGCCCAGGACCTTCTGGAGCGTGCGCTGATGAACAACGCATCATCCGTCACGACATATTCCAATCTCGGTGATATTTACGCTGCCAAAGCAGCCGATATGTATGCCAAGGCGGCACGTCTGGCACCTAAGAACGGACGTCTAAAGGAAAAAGCTCAAATTGCTCAGGATCTGACGATTCGAACCGCTCCTTAATCTATTCTTTGCTGCAGGCATTCTCCTGCAGAATGTTTTTTAGGATCTAACTCCATGTTTAATGTGAAAAAACTGGCTTTCGGCGCTGCATTGCTGGCTGCCTCTGCTGTTTGCTTTGCCGCTCCTAAAGTTGAAATCGTTACCTCTGAAGGCAACATCGTTGTCAACCTTAATGAGAAAGCAGCTCCGACGACAGTTGCTAACTTCGTCAAGTACGCCAATGAAGGTTTTTATAACGGTACGATCTTCCACCGCGTCATCAACAATTTCATGATTCAGGGCGGCGGTTTTGACCGCAATCTGCATCAGAAGAGCACGCACGCTCCGATCAAACTCGAAGACAAGAACGGTCTGAAAAACACCGTCGGTACCATTGCAATGGCCCGCACGAACAATCCTGATTCTGCAACCAGCCAATTCTTTATCAACCTGAAAGACAATGATTTCCTCAACGGTACGTCAACCAAAGACGGTTATGCCGTTTTCGGTGAAGTTGTCTCCGGCATGGATGTCGTCCGAAAGATCGGCCGCGCCCCGACCGGATCTAAGGGTTTCATGGATGATGTTCCGGTTCGTCCCGTCATCATCGAATCCGTCAAAGTTTTGAAGTAATTTTTTAGGAAAAAGAAATGATTCGTTTAACTACAAATTTCGGCACTATCGATATCGAACTCGATTACAAGAATGCGCCTGTCACGGCTTCTAACTTCGAACAATATGTCAAAGACGGCCACTACAACGGCCTGATTTTCCACCGCGTCATCCCCGGCTTCATGATTCAGGGCGGCGGCTTCAAGCCCGGCATGGACGAAGTCGACACTCGCGAACCGATCAAGAACGAAGCCAACAACGGCTTGTCCAATGAAAAGTACACCATTGCTATGGCTCGTACGAACGATCCGCATTCTGCCAGCGCTCAATTCTTCATCAACGTCGCCGACAACAAGTTCCTCGACTTCAAGAGCGAAACAATGCAGGGCTGGGGCTATGCCGTATTCGGCAAGGTTGTTGCCGGTCAGGATGTTGTTGACAAGATCGCTAAAGTCCGCACCGGTAGAGTCGGTTGGTATGACGATGTCCCGACCGAAGATGTCGTTATCGAAAAAGCTGAGGTTATCTAAGTGTCATTCAACGGCGTTGTTCCTGCTGAGAGCTGTCTCTCCAAAATTCCTCCTTTGCAAAATCCCGTCTTTATCGCCGATTTGCATTTAGCTGCCGACAAACCGGCAACTAAGGAGGCCTTTTTCAAGTTCCTCAAAAACGACGCCGCTCGTTTCTCCGAGCTCGTCATTCTCGGAGACCTCTTCGAATTCTGGGCCGGAGACGATCATGCTCCGGCCTATGCCGACATTTTGGAAGCCCTCAAAGCTTTCTTCCTCAACGGGCACCGCATCTATGTGATGCACGGAAACCGCGACTTTCTGCTCGGTAAAGGTTTTACCGCAGCCACCGGTGCTCAGCTCATTGCAGACCCGATTCCGGTTCAAGTCGGATTTGATCATATCCTTTTGTCCCACGGCGATATGTGGTGCACGCTGGATCCTGAATATCAGCAGTTCCGTGCGACCCTGCGCAGCCCCGATGTCCAGCGTCAGATCCTCAGTGAAAAACTTGAACACCGTATCGCTTTGGCCGGAGGCCTGCGCAATCAGAGCGCCTATGACAACCAAGAAAAAAGCAAGGAAGTCATGGATGTCGTCGTCAATGACGTCGCCCGTTCCGTGCGACAATATAGAACCAAAATCATTATTCACGGACATACCCACCGTCCTGCACACCATACGCACGTCAATGAAGACTCGCGTTTCGACCGCTGGGTACTGCCTGACTGGGATTTCGAAAACGGTCGTTCCCGCGGCGGCTACCTGAGCTTCGAGAACGGATATATTCATTTCGGACATTTGGACTGAAATGCTGATCGATTCACACTCTCACATTGACGGAGCTGAGTTTCAGCTCGATATCGACGAAGTTTTTGCCCGCATGAAAGAGGCCGAAGTCGGAGGCGCCTTAGTCGCCGGCACATCGCTTCAGGATTACGAGCGGGGCTTAAATTTCGCCAATGCACATAAAAACGTTTGGTACGCCGCCGGCGTTCATCCGAGTACCAAGGATGACGACCATGAAGCGAGCATCGAAGAACTCGTCGGACTCACTAAACCACAGAAAGTCGTTGCCATCGGCGAATGCGGTTTGGACTACTACTATGAGGAAGCGCCTTACGATGCTCAGCTCGAGCGTTTTGCCCGCCACATCGAGGCCGCAAAACTGGCAAATCTGCCGGTAATTGTCCACTCTCGTGACGCACAGGAAGACACGATTCGTCTGTTAAAAGAGCACGACGCAGGTTCGACAGGCTTTGTGCTCCACTGCTTCACAGGCGATAAGAAAATGGCTCAAGATGCGCTCGATCTCGGCGGCTATCTTTCTTTTTCGGGTATCGTCACGTTCAAGAACGCAACTCAGATTCAGGAAGTCGCGTCCTGGGTTCCGAGCGATCGATATCTCGTAGAAACCGATTGTCCTTACCTTGCTCCGATTCCGTTCCGCGGAAAGCGCAACGAACCTTCCTACGTTCGTTACGTTGCTCGTAAGGTCGCTTTTCTGCGGGCAGAGACGCTCGAAAAAGTAGCTGAAGATTCCACTCAAAACTTTTTCAGATTGTTCAGCAAGGCTGAATTACTATGATGTACCGCAAATTAGCTTTACTTGCCGCTTCCTGCCTTTTATCGGTTTCCGCATTCGCAACGACATACGACGATGCCGTGGATGCCACATTTAAAAACGATGCCGACGCCTTAGCTCCTCTGCTTGCGAAAGGCCTCGACCCGAATACCGTCACCTCCAGCGGTGCCGGCGAACCGCTTTTAATGCTTGCCATCCGCAAGAATGCAAACAGCGTGATTGATCTGCTGCTTAAGCAGAAAAACATCAAGGTTGATCAGCCCAATACACTGAAAGAAACCCCGCTGATGATCGCAATCTTCCTGAAAGACAACGACGTGGCGAAAAAGTTAATTGCTCGCGGCGCCGCAGTTAACAATCCTAAAAACTGGTCTCCCCTGCACTACGCAGCCACGTCCGGCAACAAGGAAATGGTCAAGTACCTGATCAGCAAAGGCGCCGATGTGAACGCAAGAACGCTTCGCGGCATCACTCCGCTTTACATGGCAGCCAGAGAAGCCGATGCTGACACAGTCAAGCTCCTTTTGCATGCCGGAGCCCGCAAGGATTACTGTACCAACGATGAACTCGCTCCGTACGATATTGCCAAACAGCGCGGCAATTCGACTGAAGTGCAGAATCTTCTGAAATACGATCACTGCCGTTAATTCGCAGCACAAACTTATCACTCACGGCCCATCCATCCCGATGGGCCGGTTTTTTAATAAACCATGACACCGTCCCGTACTCTCGAACTTCTCGCTCCCTGCAAGACCTGCGATATCGGCATCGAAGCCTTCAAACACGGCGCTGATGCCGTCTATATCGGCGGACCGCTTTTCAGCGCCCGCGCCAATGCCGGGAACTCCATGTCGGAAATAGAGCGTCTTGCTTCCTTCGCGCACCGTTTCAACGGACGTGTCTATATGGCACTGAATACGATCTTTTCCGATGAGGAACTGCCGGAGGCCGTAAGGCTCGCCCATCAGGCTTACCACGCAGGCGTTGATGCGCTGATCGTTCAAGACATGGGACTGCTGATGTGCGATCTGCCGCCGATCCAGCTGCATGCATCCACTCAGTGCGATATCCGCACCACGGAAAAAGCCGTGTTTCTGGAATCCATCGGCTTTTCTCAGATCGTCCCTGCTCGTGAACTGACTTTGGGGCAGATCCAAGAGATGGCTGAAGCGCTGAAAACCGCCCGAATTGAATTCTTTATTCACGGCGCGCTTTGCGTCAGCTACAGCGGTCAATGCTACGCCAGTCAAGCCTTTAAAGGCCGGAGCGCCAACCGCGGAGACTGCGCGCAAATCTGCCGCCTCCCGTTTGACCTCTTTGACGAGGAAGGCAAATCTATCAGCCGCGGCAAACATCTCCTTTCCTTGAAAGACAACAACCAGTCTCAGAACCTAGACGCCCTCATTGCCGCCGGCGTTCGCAGCTTCAAGATTGAAGGCCGATACAAGGACCTGACTTACGTCAAGAACACGACTGCTTTCTATCGTCGAGAACTTGATACTTGGCTGGAAAAGCACCCGGACTTCGAAGCTGAGAGCGACGGAAAAGTCGAATTTAACTTTGAGCCCTCGCTCGAGAACGCTTTCAACCGCGGAGCAACCGACTACTTTGTCAACGGCCGCAGCGACCATATGGAGGCCTTCAGCACGCCGAAAAATTCCGGCGCCGTCATCGGTCAAGTCGTTAAAGTCAATGACCGCTCTTTCTTAGTTAAAACAAAAAAAGAACTTCACAACGGCGACGGTCTCACTTTCTTTACCGACACTGACGAGCTCTCAGGACTCCTGATCAATCGTGCAGAGCAAAAAGACACGGGGCTTTGGGAGGTCTTCACACGCGAACCCTGCAGCCGCATTACCGGCCTGAAAGAAGGTCTTCGTTTAATGCGCAATAAAGACGCGGCTTGGCTGAAGCGGATGAATGCAGAGACAGCACTCAGAAAAATTCCGATCCGTATTGAAGCATCGGTACGTCTTGACGGCATTGACATTCGTGCCGATGACGGTCACGGCCATCAATCTGAAGTGACTCTGTTAGAACCTCTCCCTGAGGCAAAGAACCCTCAGGCCGTCAAAGACCAGGTTCTGAGAGCGCTGGGCAAGCTCGGCTCTTCTGACTTTATCGCCGATGACATCACCATTGAAGGTGAACATCCGGGCTTCATGAGCGCATCTGTCCTTAACGGTTTGCGCCGAGAATTAATTGCTCGCCTGGAGGAAGATCGATCTCAAAAAAGAGAAATTCTTCCTCAGGCAAAAGAAGATACAAAGGCTGTCTTCCCGGTAAAAGAGCTGGATTACCACGGAAACGTTATGAACAAGAAGGCTCTTGAGTTCTACCGGCTGCACGGAACTCAAGTGACCGAGCCCGCTTTTGAGAAAGGCCAACACAAGGGCGAAACCGAAGTAATGCGCTGCCGCTACTGCATTCGTCATGCGCTGGATATTTGTCCGAAACAAGGCAAGCTGCGCGGAGAAAAAATTAAGCCGACTCCGTTAAAACTTCGCAGCGGAAAAATTGAACTCACCGCTCATTTCCACTGCAAGCCGTGCGAAATGTCGCTGATTACAAAGGTCTAGAACTTGAAGTTCATTTGAGCGCGGTTCTTGGCATCCGAAATTGCATCCAAGAGCCGCGAATATGCGGGAGAGTCCTGCGGCGTTAAAAGAAGCAGTTCCTGCCAAAATTCCGCCGCCTTGGCGTATTGACCGCTTTGGTAAGCCACAATGCCTCCGAGCTCAAGCGCGCGGATATTGGAAGGCTCGAGTTTTACGGCCTGCTCAAGATCCGATACTGCCTGCGAGCGGAGCATCGGGTCAGAAGTCTCTAATGCAAATACCGCACGCTGAACGCGATAATCCGCCGTCTTAGCAACACCGTTCGGTGAAACGCTAAAAGCCTCATTCATCGCATTTAACGCCTCTTTGTATTGTCCTTCTCTTCCATATTCGTCTGCCAAAGCGAGCCATGCTCTTACGGCTCTGGGACTTTCTTTAAGGAAGGTTTTGAGCTGTCCGATGCGGTCGGCGGGCTGAGCTGCAGCCAGCGCTTCCGGTGTTCCTTTGTAAGTCACAAGAGAAGGATTTGCCCAGGAGAAATAAAGCAAAACAGCTGTAAAAGGAATCAGAACAAGGAGGAAAATAGAAGCCGGCTTTATCCATGGACGGTTTCTGTAGTTTACGAGAGGTGCCTCTGTTTCCTCTACTGCCCTGGCCTCAAGTTCAGAAAGCTCTGCATCGTAGACAGCTTTGGAGATTCTGTGTCCGGCCAACTCCTGATTTAAGGTCTGAAATTGGTCCTGATAAACAAGGCGGTTAAGGCTGGTGTTTTCAACTTCGTTTCTCGAAGAGGAACGTAAGCCGATATAAAGACAAACTTCTAAAAGCAGAAGCAGTGCTGCGGCGCAGATCCAAAAGATAAGGTCGGAGGACATTCACAACTCCTGCTTTTAGGTTTATCCGTCAAACCGGCGGTTAACCGGTTTGACGAAAGATTAAATCAAATTACTTCTGGGCGGTCTGCTGAGCCTGGGGCTGAGCTTGTGCAGCAACTTTAGCAGCAACTGCGTCGCGGAGAAGTTTTGTAGCTTTCTGAGAAGCGGCCACGGATTTTGCCAGGGACTCTTTAGCCTGAGGCATATTGTGGAACCAAGAACCGTTGGAGGCGGTCCACCATTCCCAGTTGGTGTGTGCTACAGAGTGGAGGTCCTGAGCCTGTTTGATGACAGCAGGATCAACACCGGCGTCGTTAGCCTGTCTGAAGGCGATGAACATCTGGCCCATCGAGGCTTCGGCTTCACGAAGTTTGCCGTTGTAGTGAGCATTCATAGAATCAAGAACCTTGTTCATCTGAGCTTCGGTCTTGTCCTTATGGCACTGCAGGCAGGTTTCCTGGATGTAAGCACGCGGTGTGGTTGCCCAGTGAGAGGTGTAAACGTTGCCGTTTGCATCTTTAACCTTCGGCATATGGCAGGCGGCGCAGCCGACGCCCATCTGGTCATGCTTGGAGTTCCAATACACTTCGGTATCCGGATGCTGCATCTTCGTCAGAAGAGCGCCGGTCTGGTTGTGTTTGAAGTCCTTGAAAGAAGCATGTTTGTAGAAGTCGTCAATCCGGGTGACATCCACCAGCGGGAAGAGGTTCGTACGCGGGTCGTCCATCTTGATGGGTTTGCCGGTAGCAGGATCGGTACCCGGGTTGCAGTTGTATTCAACGTGGCACTGTGCGCACATGAGTTTGCTGTCGGGTTTGCCGAGGATGGCGATCTTGCGGGTGAAGCCGCGAAGACCCATATCCTTAACTTCAATCGGAGTCTTGTTGGCGGATTCCGAATAAAGTGTCGGGTAGTCGGTACGAGTCATGGCCTGGATCAATGCGTCGCGGACGATACGGGGCTGAGCACTGTGCGGGTCATGGCACATGTTACAGTTCAAAGCATGGTTGATGTTGTGAACCAGATCGACCGGGTTGGAAGCACGGCTCCACTTGGCCTTAGTGTTCGGGTCGCCCAAGTAGGCCCAATCCATCATGACGTCTGTAGATTTGCAGGTCCAGCAAACAGGGTTGGCTGCGGCTGCAGTACCGGGTTTATGAGGCTTCTGAGCGTTGCCGGGGATCGTGTCATCGATCTTTTCCCAGACGCCGAAGAAACCGCCGTTGTCACCGCTGAAGAGCCAGCCTTCTTTCGGTTGGAAGCGGCCGCCGAAGGAGCGGTCGGCAATAAACTGGTCGACTGCGGCGTAGGCGTGCGATCTCGGCAGGTTGTGTTCTTTCACAAAGCCGTGAGCTCCGAGTGCTTCATCAAAGAAGGGATTCGGAGAGATGTTGTTCAAATTCTTCTTGGAATCGCGAGCGATACGATGATCGTTAACCTTGTACATCGTTTCGAATTGATTCGGGTGGCAGCTGCTGCACTGCTGCGGACTCATGGATACGGTCGGATGAGTCTTGGGGTTCTTCAGATGATCGGCTGTACCGTCATGGCAGGTTGCGCACGGAAGGTTTGCATGTTTAGATCCGGTGTGCAGTGTGCCGATATTGGAGTGACAGGCTGTACAGTTCGCATCGTTCTGAGCCGGTGCTGCGTAAGAGGCGCCAAAGTACCCGATCAATGCCAAAGCGAGAACAGAAGGAAATAGGGGCATTTTTGTCATTTTTAAGTCCTTAAAAAGACTGAAACTTTTTCTTGGCTTATGCGAGCCTTAATGTTTGCTCACAGTACAAGTTTGAGGGTTAACGAGCCTTAATTCAATCTTAATAATGGAATACCTCCGAATTTCTCTCTTGTATACCTCTCCGGAGGTAGGTACAACATCTTAACTTTTTAGCCTTCTATTCCCAAAACACGGGGATGATCAACCGTTTTGAAATTTACTCAATACAATAGCGGGAAACTTTATTTCTCATATCAAAGGCAACGTTATGAAAAATTTAAAACTTTTGGCTGTGCTGGCTCTGGCATCTGCGGCTTTTGCCGTCTCTGCCCAGAACATCGCCACGGTTAACGGCAAACCGATTCCCAAGTCTCTCCAAGATGAATG
>ENA-UEQS01001876-UEQS01001876.1-human-gut-metagenome-genome-assembly--contig:-NODE-1876-length-12445-cov-9.057002_pt1 | contig 12445 bp, 13 predicted proteins | sample MGYA00242953_ERZ507953 | MGnify/ENA primary metagenome ERZ507953 (study PRJEB26167, sample SAMN06115474) | human gut metagenome | host: Homo sapiens | place: China:Jiangsu | collected 2016-07-06...
GACTTTTCTGGACAATCACCACTTTCTGGCTTTTCCCGCGCTATAAATTCATCAATTGTTTGCGTTTCAAAGCACTTGCGCGCCATCAATTTCTCTAAATCAAGCTGGAAGGCTGCAATGAGTTCGTCATCAAACAAACATTGATAATATCAGGCATCTTCATAGATGTCTCCATCCACAAACGCATAATATTCTTGAAAAGAATCAAATTCTTCCGTATGTTCTCTGGATACATACTCGCCAGACCAGTTTTTATAACGCCATATTTCTTCAACAAAAAACAATTGACGAATAACATCAAATCCACGGTGTCCACTTTTTCTTATTTCAAGTTTTCTCTCTGCCCTAAGAATATCTGGATGCATCCGAAATTCTTCCGGAACATCTGGGATTTGCAGTCTTTTAGATTTCAAGCGACAGATAATACCCTCTATTTTCTGCGTAGCATCCTTCTTATCGTTCTTTTTTGACACATCTTTTGTCATTTTTCTTTTCCTTTCAAAACGCTGCTCCTCGATGCTTTTCATCATCAACGATGGTGTTTATCCCCTCTTCGTCATTGCCACCACACACTCCACATGTTCCGTCCCCGGAAACATATCCACCGGCGTTGCCCATTCCGCCCGATACCCGCCATCCACCAGCACGCGCAAGTCCCTTGCGAGGGTCTCCGGGTTGCAGGAAACGTACACAACCCGCTTTGGTTTCAGCATCAGCAGACTTTGCAGGAACTTCTGGTCGCTGCCGGCGCGGGGCGGGTCCATCATCACCACGTCGGGCGCGTTTCCCTCCTTGGCGAGCTTCTGCATGAAGCGCCCTGCGTCGTCGCAGAGGAAGCGCGCGTTCTCTACACCATTGCGGCGGGCGTTCTCCTTCGCATCGCGGATGGCGTCGGCGTTCAGTTCCACGCCGATGAGCTGCTTGCAGCCGTCCGACGCGCACAAGCCAATCGTACCCGTACCGCAGTATGCGTCCAGCAGGGTCTCTGCGCCTGTCAGCTGCGCCGCGTCAATCGCCGTTCGGTAGAGGACTTCGCATTGCTTCGCATTCACCTGATAAAAGCTCTGCGGACTGATGCGGAAGCGTTTGCCGCACAGCTCGTCCTCCATGTATCCCTCGCCATAGAGGGTAATTTCCTTCGTGCCCAGCACCATGCTGGTTTCGCGCTGATTGCAGTTCAGCACGACGGTCGTGATTTCCGGGTGGCGCTGAATCAGCTCCTGCACAAATGCCTTTTTGCCCGGAAATTCAAGGCTCGTTGCCACCAGCACGACCATAATCTGCCCCGTCACATGCCCCGTGCGGATGAGGATATGGCGCAGGAAGCCGCGGTGCGTGTACTCGTTGTAGATGCGCAGCTTGTAGGCAGGCAGCATCGCGACGATGGTCTGGATGATGCGGTCAGCGCGGCGATCCTCAATCAGGCAGTGCCGCACGGGCACGACGCGGTGCGTCCCCATGGCGTAGACGCCGCTGATGGGCCTGCCCGCCTTGTCCACAGCCAGCACGGCATGAACCTTGTTGCGGTAGTGGAATGGGTCGTCCATGCCCAGAATCGGGCGGACTTCGCAGATTCCGTCCAGCAGTTCCGCCACGCGCTGCTGCTTCCATTGCAGCTGCTCCGCGTAGGACAGGCGGGTCAGCTGGCATCCGCCGCATTTCGCCGCGACGGGACAGTTCCAGCGGATTTCGCGCACCGGACGCGGGGAAGTCGAATGCTCCTTCGGCGGATTCGGACGCGTTTCCTGCATTCGGCGGGTGGTCAGGTGCTTCGGTCGGCGGAAATTGCTCATCGTGTATGTACTCCTTCATTCTCTGTGGGTTCGCTCCATTATAACACGTCTCTCCCTGCCGCTTCAAGTCTTGTTTTTCCATCTTTTCATTTTCGCGCGACTATGCTACAATAGAAGAAACAATCTTCCGTGAGGCGATTTCGATGCTGTTTTCTTCCTCCCCCATCCGTCGTCGGACGTTCTCCTGTATGCGCGGTGATTTGACCATCCGCGGCACAGAGTACCGTCCGAATGGCGAAAAACTCCCGATTGCCATTGTCTGCCACGGCTTTATGGCAAATCAGCAGACCGTCCGGCAGTACACGAGGGTGCTGGCGAAAACTGGTTACTGTGCGTACTGTTTCGACTTCTGCGGCGGCAGCGTTCCGCCCTTGGGGCGGAGTGACGGCGCGACGACGGACATGTCGGTGCTGACCGAGGTGCAGGATTTGGAAGCTGTCATTCGCTATGCGCAGTCGCTTCCCTATACCGGCGATACGCTGCTGCTGATGGGCTGTTCGCAGGGCGGGATGGTGTCCGCGCTGACCGCCGCGAAGCATCCGGATGCAGTGGACAGGCTCGTGCTGTTCTACCCGGCATTCTGCATCCCCGACGACGCGCGCGCGGGGCACATGATGATGGCGCACTTCGACCCTCAAAATCTGCCGGAGAAGATTCACTGCGGGCCGATGCCGCTGGGACGCTGCTATCCCGAAGCCGTCATGCACATGGACGTTTTCCGCGAAATCACGCCGTACACCGGGCGGGTGCTGATTGTCCACGGCACGGCGGACGGCATCGTCAAGCCGGATTATGCGAAAAAGGCGGCGGAAGCGTATGCGAACGCAGAACTGCACTTGATTGACGGCGGAGCGCATGGGTTTAACCGCCGCCATGACGCGGAGGCGATTCGCTATTTGACCGCATTTGCCGCTTTGTGAGGGGGATTTTATGACCACCGTCGAAATCTGGGGCGCACGCGCCGGGCAGACGCAGTCCCGCCTGTTTGAAGAAATCCGCAAATGCCGTGAAGCTGGTCAGCGCGTCCTGCTGCTCGTGCCGGAGCAGTACACCCTGCAAGCCGAGCGAGAACTGGTGGAGCAGCTTCATCTGCCGGGGCTGTTGGATTTGGATGTACTGTCGCCGCGCAGGCTGGGTCGGCGTATCCGAGAGAGTGCGGGACATTCGCCCAAGGCCGCGCTGGACGAAAGCGGGCGACGGATGGCGCTGGCGCAGGCGCTTTCCCTAAAGCAGGAGGAACTGCACTATTATCGCCGCGTCGCGCTGTCACCCGGGCTGCCAGAGAAGCTGTCCACGCTGCTGATGGACTTCCAGCGCACGGGGCTGTCAAGCGAAGAATTTGCCGCCTATGCGGAGGAGCTGCCATCCGGCGCACTGAAGGCAAAGGCGCATGATTTGCTGCTGCTTTGGCAGACGTATGACGTGCTGATTGCCGAGCGCTTTCAGGATGAGCCGACGCAGCAGTTTGAGCTGGTGGAACGGCTGCCGGAAAGCGGGCTGATGCGCGATGCCGCCGTGTTTGTCTACCAGTTTGACATGCTGCCAACGCCGCTGTGCGTCCTGTTGGCGACCGCTGCGCCGGAATGCACCCGCATGGTCGTTGCGTTCACGATGGACAAGGACACTGCAGGCGACGGGCACGTTTTCACCTCCCAGCGCAGGAGTGCGGCGGAGCTGACCGGATGGCTGCGTCAGCGCGGCATTCCCGTGCAGTGGAAGTGGCTGCCAAGCGAACCCGACGGGCGCGACGAAGCCCTCCGCCACCTCGAAGCGCACCTGTTCGCCCGTGACGGTGCGGTGTACCCCGGCGACGCGTCCGCCCTGACACTCCATGCCGCCGCGAACCCGTATGCCGAAGCCGCTTTCGCCGCGCAGACGCTGCAAAGCTGGCACGAACGCGGCATTCCGTGGCAGTATATGGCGGTCGCGCTGGCGGATGCGCAGGGTATGGCCGGCATCCTCGCCGTCACGCTGCAAAGCGCGGGGATTCCCTGCTATCAGGCGCGGAAGGACAGTGCGGCGCGGCACGGCTTGAGTCGGATGCTCGTCGGCGCACTGCGTTGCATCTCCGGCGGATTTCTCCGCGCGGATGTGCTGCAAGTGGCAAAAAGCGGCTTTTCTTCCCTGACCCGCGACGAAGCCGATTCGCTGGAGAACTACGCCATCACACACGGCATCAACCGCGGCAAGTGGCTGCGTCCGTTCCCTTATGGCGACGACGCGGCGGATATGGACGAACTGCGCGTCCGGCTGATTTCGCCCGTGGAAGCCCTTCGGGATGCGCTCCGCCGCGCAAAAACAGCGGGGGATTCCGTCGAGGCAATTTTCCGCTTCTTGGAGGATACCAATGCGTATGACCGCCTGATGGCGCGCGAGGAAGCGCTGCTTTCGCGCGGGATGGCGGCGGAAGCAACGCAGAATCGGCAGGTATGGACAATCCTGATGACGCTGCTTGATCAGCTGTATGCGCTGCTGAGCACGCAAAAGGCAAATCAGCGGGATTTGGCACGGTTCGTGGAATCAGGTTTGACAGGCGCGTCGATTTCGTCCCTGCCGCCGCAGCCGGACACGGTGATGATCGGCGAAGCGGGGCATTTGATGACCGGGCGGATTGATGCGCTGCTCGTCATGGGAATGCAGGACGGCGCGCTTGGCAGTACGGCGGATTCGCTCCTGTCCGAGACGGAGCGGCGCACGCTGTGCGACTTGGCGCAGCGCGCGATTGGTCTTACGCAGCAGGAGACGTGCGCCCTGCGGCAGTCGGACTTCTACCGTACACTATCCCTCCCCCGGCGCTTTCTGACCGTCACCTGTTCGCAGGGCGGGCAGGATGGCACGGCGTTTCGTCCGGCGGGGCTGCTGGAGGACATGACGCAGCTGTTCCCACATATGGTGGTATCCGGCGGCGTGCTGGCAAACGACGTCGCACCGCTCTCCCCCGCCATGGCGCTGGATGCACTGCCGCACCACCTGCGGCAAGCTGTCGACACCGACACGCCGCTTCCGGAGCAATGGGCAAACGTCCTGCGCTGGCTGTATTTCGACCCGGAGTGGCACAGCCGCTGTCAAGCAGTGCTGGATGCGCTGAACCGCCACGGCACGGCGATTTTCCTCTCCCGCGACCACACGCGACGGCTCTTCACGCAGGACAAGGTGTCCATCAGCCGCTTGGAGGGCTTCGCGCAGTGCCCGTATCGGCACTTTGTGAACTACGGCTTGAAGCCCGTCATCCGCCGCGAGTACGAGTTCGACCCGGCGGATGTGGGCGATTTCTACCATGCCGCGATGGAGGGGTACGCCGCCCTTGCGCTGAAGGAGCCGGATTTTCCGGATTTGCCGGACGAAAAAATCCACGCGCTGATGGATACGGTGCTGCTGCCGCTGACGACCGCGTGGGCAGATGGTCCGCTGAATGAAACGCCGTCCCTGCGCCTGCAGGGCGAGAAGTACCGCCGAACGGTGCACCGCGCCGCGTGGATGTTCACGCATCACGCGCAGCACAGCCGCTTCCGCACCGTCGGCGAGGAAGTTGTGTTTGGCGAGGAGGACGGGCTGCCCCCGGTGGTGCTGACGCTGCATGATGGACGGAAAATCGCCCTGCGCGGCAAAATCGACCGCATCGACCGCTGGGAGGGCGACGAGGGCGTGTATCTGCTCGTATCCGACTACAAGAGCAGCCACCGCGACATTGACCCGACGCGCCTATGGTACGGGCTTCAATTGCAGCTGCTGCTGTATCTGCAAGCCGCGTGCGAGGGGCTGGACGGCAATCCGGCGGGCGCATTCTACTTCACGATTCAAGACCCGATGGTAGATACGGCGGATGTAAAGGAATCTGCGGAAAAGGCGATTGCGAAAAAGCTGCACCTGAAAGGCATTGTGCTGGCAGATGTGGACGTGGTGGAAGCGCTGGATTCCAATCCGGGATATTCGTTCACGAAAATCTTTAATGCGGATAGCAGCGTCGCTTCCTCGTCTGATGGCTACACGTCGGAGGAAATGGCAGCACTGCTTGCCCACGCCAAGAAGATGGCGGCGGAGCTGGCCGACCGCATCCGCAGCGGCGAAATCACCCCGTCCCCCGCCGTCATCAGAGACTGGAACGCCTGCCAGTGGTGCGACTGCGCCGGAGTCTGCAAGCTCGACACGTCCATCCCCGGTCATGAAAAACGTGAACTTCCGCCGCTGAAGAAGCAGGATTTATTGACCCTCATGGCGAATGATACAGATGCACCCGGCAATGAGGAGGACACGTCACCGTAAAAGCGGTGAATTTTTCTCCCGAACACAAAGGAAATTCATCAGAGGCATTGCATCCGGGCGCAAAATGGTTTATAATAGAGATACGAAACTCTCACTCACAAGGAGGCGTTTACCCATGATTCAGATTATCGCAGGCAAGAAGGGCTCCGGCAAGACCAAGCGGCTGATTGACATGACCAACAACGCAGTCAAGACCAGCTCCGGCAACGTCGTTTTCCTCGACAAGAACGACAGCTATATGTACGAAGTGGACCGTGCGGTTCGTTTCGTCAACGTCGAAGAGTACAGCGTTTCCAGCGCGGAAATGTTCCTCGGCTTCCTCGGCGGCATGCTCGCCAGCAACTACGACGTCAAGACCGTCTTCATCGACGCGTTCCTCAAGCTGATCAAGATTGACCTCGCCGACGCGAAGTGGTTCTTCGACAGCCTCGAAAAGTACGCGCAGAAGCATGATGTGACGTTCGTGCTGTCCGTCAGCGCCGATCCCGAAGCGCTGCCCGACTTCTGCAAGGGCTACATCATCTAATTGGAACAGCCCACGAGGGCGGCGGAGCATGTAAGCCGCCGCCCTTTTGGTATTTCGCAGCTGCTACATAATCGCTGCTAAATTATTAGGTAAGAAAAGCAGTCCAGAAACTCGGCAAGAACCCCTTCTTGCCCTCAACCTAGCAGGCATCGCCCTGCGGATAGGAGCGTGATTTCCATGTCATTCATTTCCACCCGCGGCGGCGCCTGCGTCACGGCATCCCAAGCCATCCTGCGCGGTCTTGCGCCCGATGGCGGTCTGTATGTCCCGGCGGTGTTCCCGCAGATGACGCTGGCGGACATTGCCGCGCTGACCAAGCTCGACTACCGCGCCCGCGCGCTGACCATCCTCCGTGGCTATCTTGATGATTTCAATGCGCAGGAACTGGCGGACGCAATTGCCAGCGCCTACGAAGCCGCCAAGTTCGATGACGCCGCGATTGCGCCCACGAAGAAGCTCGACAGCAACACCCATGTGCTGGAACTCTTCCACGGGCCGACGCTCGCGTTTAAGGATATGGCGCTGCAGCTGCTGCCGCACCTGACGACGCTCTCCGCCAAGAAGAACGGCGAAAACCGCGAAGTGGCAATCCTCGTCGCAACCAGCGGCGACACGGGCAAGGCGGCATTGGAGGGCTTCAAGGACGTGCCGGGAACATCCTGCACCGTCTTTTACCCGACCGACGGCGTCAGCGACGTGCAGAAGCTGCAAATGACCACCACGGGCGGCGAAAACACGCACGTCATCGCCCTGAACGGCAATTTCGACGATGCGCAATCCGGCGTGAAGGCGCTGTTCTCCTCCGCGGATTTCCATCATCAGGTGAACGCGCGCGGCAAGGTGCTTTCCTCCGCCAACTCGATTAACTTCGGCCGCCTCGTGCCGCAGATTGTCTATTATTTCTCCGCTTATGCCGATTTGCTGAACGCGGGCGCGATTGCGCTGGGCGACGAGGTGAATTTCGTCGTGCCGACGGGCAATTTCGGCAATATCCTCGCGGGCTACTACGCACGGAGCATGGGGCTGCCGGTCAAGAAGCTCATTTGCGCCTCCAACCGCAACAACGTGCTGACGGATTTCTTCCTTGGCGGCGTTTACGACACGCGCCGGCAGTTCTTCAAGACGACCTCCCCCTCGATGGATATCCTGATTTCCTCGAATTTGGAGCGTCTGCTGTTTGAATGCGCCGACCGCGACGGCGCGCTGATCGCCCGCTGGATGCAGCAGCTGCGCACGAGCCAGTCCTACGCCGTTGGTCAGCAGCGGCAGGAGTGGCTGCTGAGCGTCTTTGCCGCCGGGTACGCTGATGACCGCGACTGCGCGGAGGAAATCGCCCGCGTGTTCGAGCAGCATCACTACCTGATGGATACGCACACCGCCGTTGCGAGCCGCGTTCTGCGCCAGTACCGCGAGACGTCGGGCGATTCGACTCCGACGGTCATCGTGTCCACCGCCAGTCCCTACAAGTTCGCCGCCGATGTGCTGACCGCCGTCGCCGGAAAGAACGCCGTCGCCGGACTGGACGCATTCGCCTGCTCGGATGAATTGGAAGTGCGTTCGGGGATGCCCGTGCCGCAGCAGGTGAAGGCACTGCGTTCCCTGCCGATTCGCCACACGGCGCACTGCGAGAAGGGCGGCATGGCGCAGGCGGTGCTGGACGCTTTCGGCGGAAAGTAAATCCCCAGTGGAAAATTGGAAGGGACTAATATGAACAACACGGACATGCTTTTTGTCCAGAAGAAGCTCAATGATTTGGTCGGCTGCACCCTCATCAACCTCTCCCGCACGGCGGATTTGCTTTGCCTGTCGTTTGCGCCGCGCGCGCTGACAACCGAGGTGCAGGAGGAACAGTCCCTGCACTTGCAATGCTACTATCGTCTGGTGCAGGATGGGCGGGTTTCCTTGGCGCGAAGTGACTATTTCCAGCCGTCGGAAGCCATGTGGGATTTGTGGCGCAAGCAGGGTTTGGAGGAGGATGTCATTCCGGATGACTACCGCTGTGACGAGTTGGGCGCGAACCGGCTTGATGACCGCATTGTGGAGCTGAACGACGTGCTGACAGGCATCGAAAACCGCTTCATCGTCCGCACGGTGATGCTGGATTCTATTGGGGATGTGACGCTGTGCTTTGACAACGGCGCGGTGTGGAGCATTCTGGTAGACACATCCGGGGGAGAGGAATGCTGGCGGTATCTGCCCGCGAACGAAGAACAGCCGCAGCTGGTGCTGTACTCGGATGGCATTGAGTGCGAGTGAGGGGGCGTTTCTGAGCGCAAAACGCTGGAATGCGCGATTTCGCACGGCGTAGGCGCTTTCTTTCCTTTTGCTTGATTTTTGTTGTTGCGTTCATCGCCTCTGCGGAAGCGACTATGTTACTTTCTGGTGCGCCAGAAAGTAACCAAAGAACGCCCAGAGGGGCTGAAAAGGTAAAGAGCGGGGATTTCAGCCCCCTCTGGACTCCCCCCGCCACTGCAATTTCTTGCGGGAAAGAGCAGCGTTTTGTCCAGTGTGTTTCCTTTTCCATGCTGCCGGATTGCGTTGCAAAAATTGACCCACTTGTCGCTTGACAGGCGGGTTTCTTCATTATATTGCTTACTCACGCCGCGTCGGTTTTCTGCTTTTGCTTATACTGTGCGGTGGTAATTCCCAGAATCACGCCGAGAAACGCATCCACCGCAGTGATGGTGCCGACAACCTGCTCGCCGTATGGCAGGTGCCAAATGCTCGCCAGCGCAAAATACAGCGTCCCCATCGCGGGCAGCAGCAGCTGCGCCATCCATTTCAGCACGTTATACGTCTTGTCGCACATGCGCATTCCTCCCCTCCATCGCAGTCTATGCGGAAATTCGCCGCTTGTGCAGATTTTTTTTGCAGAAGGCTTGACAGAACGGGATTGTCCTGCTATAATAAACAAGGTTTTGAAGAAACCTGTGCCGTAGACAGCCGGTATCCGCAAGGATGTAAAGGAGTTTGCTCCGCCTGCCGAGGTGTGAAGGATATAGCATGAAATTTGCTCATCCCTTGCACCTGTTGCAAGGGTTTTCTTTTACTCCCAAACCGTTAAGGAGGTGCAAGAAATGAGCAAGGTGCATGAGGTGAAGCCGGAGAAGGTGGCAGCTGTTGCTGACATCGTCGAAAAGCTGAAGAATGCCCAGTCTGTGGTGATTTGCAGCTACAGCGGACTGACTGTGGAGCAGGTGACTGAAATCCGCAAGCAGTGCCGTGAGAATGACGCCGCGTACTGCGTCCTGAAGAACCGTCTGGTTCTGCGCGCGCTGAATGAGGTGGGCATTACCGGTCTTGACGATCTGCTCAACGGCCCGAACGCTTTCGTGTTCTCCATGAAGGACGCTGTGTCCGGCCCGAAGATCATCAACGACTACATCGAAAAGAACAAGCTGGAGAGCCTGAAGATCACTGGCGGCGTGCTGGGTACGGAAACCCTCGACGTGGCTGCTGTGAAGCATCTGGCGACCCTGCCCAGCCGCGAAGTGCTGCTGGCAAAGCTGCTTGGCTGCATGACCAACACCGTGGCGTCCTTCGTCCGCGTGGTGGATGCAATCCGCAAGCAGAAGAATGGCGAGGAATAATCCGCGCCGATGCCGCATGAGGCTTTACGCCCCTGCGGTCTGAACAACGACAAGTTTTCATTACGATATCAACCGATATAGGAGGCTGAATCAACATGACTCATGAGGAGATCATTGCTGCCGTCGAGTCCATGACGGTGCTGGAACTGGCCGATCTGGTCAAGGCTATGGAAGAAAAGTTCGGCGTGTCCGCTGCTGCGACCGCTGTTGTTGCTGGCCCCGCTGCTGGTGCCGCTGCTCCCGCTGCGGAAGAAAAGACCGAGTTCGACGTGGTGCTGAAGTCCTTCGACGCCGCTGCGAAGCTGAAGGTTCTGAAGCTCGTCCGCGAAGTGTGCGGTCTGGGCCTGAAGGAAGCCAAGGACTTCGTCGAAGCCGTTGCGGCTGGCCCGAAGACCGTCAAGGAAGGCCTGTCCAAGGAAGACGCCGACAAGATGGCTGCCCAGTTCAAGGAAGTCGGCGGCGAATGCGAAATCAAGTAATTCTTCGGAATTACGTTTCGCCTTCTTGCAATCGTCAAGAAAAGCAAAGAGGTTGGATGCTTGCATCCAGCCTCTTTTTTATGCTATCGACACGCTTCGTCTCTGTTCCCCTTGACTTTTTTGCATTCTTGCGGGATAATAAGGCAGGAAATTCGTCAATTCATCCGTTTTATTTGGAGGAGGTGCATGGCGATGCTGACTTTTCGGGACGCAACCGCTGATCAGGCGGGGCTTATCAGCCACATTTATGCTACCAGCTGGCGTAAGACCTATCGGGGGCATATCGCCCAGCATTATCTGGATCGTCTGCCCGATGAATACTGGGTGCCATCCATCCGCTCATGGCTGTCCAGCGGGCAGTTGTATGGACTGATGGTCTATGACGACGATAAGCCCGTTGGCTGCTGCATCTACGGCCGTGGGCGCGACGAGGATTACGGGGACTGGTGCGAGATTGTGTCGCTCTATCTGCTGCCGGACACGATGCGTCAAGGCATCGGCGGCAAGCTGCTGGAAGAAGTCATCCGGCTGATGCAGCTGGACGGCTATGAGAAATTCTACCTATGGGCGATTGACGGCAACGAAATCGCCGACGGCTTCTACCGCAAGCATGGCTTTCTGCGCACAGATGACGCGGTCGATTACAAAATCGGCGGTGAACCCGTGCGGGACGTGCGGTATACGCGCGTATTACCCAGCGCGTAATTCAGCCGGTTTCGGCTTTTGCAGATACATGCCCGTGGCAATCAGCGCCGTCAGCGGTGCCGCCGTTGCCAAGCCGAACGACCCAACAAGCGTGTTGAGCAGCTGCGAAGCGACATATTTCAGGTTGATGATGTCCATCAGCGGCGTTCCCTGCCCAGCGAAGTACATCAGCATCGACAGGTAATTGCCGGAATATGCCAGCATCAGGGGCGTCGTCATTGTGCCTAACACGCTCCGCCCGACCAGCAGCCCCGACTTCATCAGCGCTCGGCGGCTGATGTCCGGCTTGTGGCGGTGCACTTCTTCCATCGACACGCTGATCTCCATCGACAAATCCATCAGCGCGCCCGAATTCGCGAGGAACATCATGCCGATATACAGGCTGCGCGTATCAACCCGCATGGCGGATTGGCTCAGCAGCGGCACAACATAGGGTAAATCGCCGCCGTCGAGCTTGAGCAAAATCGTTAGCACCCACGCGCTCAGGCAGGTGACGACCGTTCCGGCAACCGAGCCGAGAATCGCCGTCAGGCAGCGGCGGCTGAACCCCGCCACCAGCACGTCAATCAGCACCGTCAGCACGATGACGGTCACGAACGATGCCATCCATCTGGCAGCAGGCAGAGCAAGCCACAGAAAATCAGCATGACGAGGCACATCAGCCAATTCTGCTTGTTTTTCCGTTGGCGCTTCGTCTTTTCCATTTTCATTTTCCCCCATATGGGCAGAGCAGGAGATGGCATTGTGTCATCCCCTGCCCTTTGTTTTGCTTCGATTTACTCCGCGTCCGCGGTCAGCCCCATCGCATCCATCGTGCAGGTGAAGATGCCCGTGTTGTCATACAGGCCAGAGAACTTCTCCGCGCCCACCCCATAGGCGTACACCGGAATCTGCAAGCCGGTATGCGCATAGGAGGTGTAGGAGAGGCCAGCCTTGTTGTTCATGATGTGGCTCACCGCCATGGAGAAGGGGTTGGTCAGCGTTTCATCATAATTGATGACGCCGGAGAGCGTCTTCTTGCCGGAAGCCATCGACGTAGCGGTCGAAGCAGAATCCGGGCAGAAGGAAGAGCTGTCGTAGGTGGTCACC
>ENA-UEQS01001883-UEQS01001883.1-human-gut-metagenome-genome-assembly--contig:-NODE-1883-length-12421-cov-5.083360_pt1 | contig 12421 bp, 9 predicted proteins | sample MGYA00242953_ERZ507953 | MGnify/ENA primary metagenome ERZ507953 (study PRJEB26167, sample SAMN06115474) | human gut metagenome | host: Homo sapiens | place: China:Jiangsu | collected 2016-07-06...
ATTGCCATGAGTAAAGGCAAGTACAACTTCTTAGTCATTTTAGGTATAAATTAAATGTTTGTAATTGAAATATCGTCGTATTCACATACACCTTTCTGTCTAGTACAGAAAAAGTAACGCAAAGATATTAATTCTTAATATAAATATAAGGATAAGGGGTTGATTTTATCATAATTTAATGAAATTAGCGCTCTTTTTCTTTCCGGTACTTGATATTTCGGGGATGATGTTCAATGATCTCACTGCGAAGCATATTACGGTCGATATGCGTGTAGATCTCGGTGGTCGCAGTATCATTAAAAAAGAGCATGCATTGAATAGCCCGCAAATTGGCTCCGCCTTCCAGTAAATGAGTGGCAAAAGAGTGGCGGAAAGTGTGCGGGCTGATATTTTTGATGATACCTGCCGTTTGTGCTAATTCTTTAATCATGTGGAAGATCATTATTCGTGAAAGTCCTTTGCCTCTCCGCTGGCTGACAAATACAAAATCTTCATATTCTTTTTTTACTTCGATCCGGTTACGGTCGGTGAAGTAGAGTTTTATCTCGTTAATGGCACGGGGGGAAATGGGCACAAGTCGTTGTTTGCTGCCTTTTCCTTCCACTTTGATGAAGCCCTCGTCGAAATAAAGATCGGACAGCTTGAGGTTGACAAGTTCTGATACGCGAAGTCCGCAGCTATATAAGGTCTCTAATATAGCCCTGTTTCGTTGCCCTTCGGCCTTACTGCGGTCGACGGCAGAGATAATCCGATCGATTTCTTCCACCGTCAGCACCTCAGGGAGTTTGAAGCCTATTTTGGGCCCTTCCAGCAATTCGCTGGGATCAGCCTCCAAATAATCAGCCATAAGCAGGAAACGGAAGAATGATTTGATCCCTGACAGGATACGGGCCTGCGAACGGGGATGGATACCAATATCATGTAGCCCGGCTGTAAAACGTTGGAGATCAGACAGGCACACTTCCAGAACGTTGATGCCCTCCAAGGTCAGGAAACTCATCAATTTATCCAGGTCTGTAAGATAGGCTTCCAGCGTGTTGGGAGATAAAGACTTTTCCAGTTTGAGATACTGCTGATACTTTCTGATTATCAGTTCCTGTTGTTCCTTCTTCTTCTTTTTTTCGTTGATTTCCATTTCTTTTTTCTACCTTTGCTCCGCGAAGATAGGCTGCACCTCAGCAGAATACAAATAAATTTGTTTCTACATTCGGTTTGCACTATCTTTGTGGCTTGAAATATTGTTCTTTGGATACAAAGGTATAAAAAAAGAGGATTACGCGATGAAGATACAAATTATTAATGGCCCGAATATAAATCTGTTGGGTAAGCGTGAACCTTCCATATATGGAAGCGTTACATTTGAAGATTATTTGGCTGAACTTCGCAAAAGATACACTGACGTGGAGATCGACTATTTTCAATCGAATATTGAGGGAGAGATGATTGACTGCATACAGCAGGTAGGATTTGACGTGGACGGGATTATTCTGAATGCGGGTGCTTATACGCATACTTCCATTGCTTTGCAGGATGCTATTCGCTCTGTGACGTCTCCGGTTATCGAGGTGCATATCTCCAATGTACATAGTCGTGAGTCTTTCCGGCATGTGTCGATGATTGCTTGTGCCTGCAAAGGGGTGATTTGCGGCTTTGGACTGAACTCATATAGGTTGGCGCTGGAGGCATTGTTAGAAAATAAATAAGGTATAATATATAATAGGTAGAAAGACTATGTTATTGAAACAGACTAAGATTGTGGCTTCTATTTCGGATAGACGTTGTGATGTGGATTTTATAAAACAGCTCTTTGAAGCTGGAATGAATGTGGTGCGTATGAATACTGCGCATGCCAGCCGTGAAGGTTTTGAAGCTTTGATTGCAAATGTGCGTGCGGTGTCCAACCGTATTGCGATTCTGATGGATACTAAAGGACCGGAGGTTCGCACGACTGCTAATGCGGAACCGATTCCATATAAGATAGGGGAGAAAGTGAAAATAGTTGGTAATCCGGAACTTGAAACGACCCGCGAATGTATTGCTGTCTCTTATCCCAATTTTGTGCATGACTTGAATATCGGTGGTACCATTCTGATTGATGATGGTGACCTGGAATTGGAGGTTATTGATAAGACTGCCGATTATCTGCTTTGTGAGGTGAAAAATGAAGCTACTTTAGGAAGCCGCAAGAGTGTGAATGTACCGGGTGTCCGTATCAATCTTCCTTCTTTGACGGAGAAAGACCGCAACAATATTCTTTATGCTATTGAAAAAGATATCGATTTTATAGCCCACTCTTTTGTGCGTAACCGTCAGGATGTGCTTGATATTCGTGAAATTCTGGATGCTCACAATAGCGATATCAGAATTATCGCTAAGATAGAAAATCAGGAGGGAGTGGATAATATCGACGAAATTCTGGAAGTGGCTGACGGCGTTATGGTTGCTCGTGGTGACTTAGGTATAGAAGTGCCTCAGGAACGTATTCCGGGTATTCAGCGTGTGTTGATTCGTAAATGTATTTTGGCTAAGAAACCGGTAATTGTTGCGACTCAGATGCTTCATACGATGATCAATAATCCTCGTCCGACTCGTGCGGAGGTTACGGATATTGCCAATGCTATCTATTATCGTACGGATGCTTTGATGTTGAGTGGGGAGACAGCTTATGGCAAGTATCCGGTAGAAGCTGTGAAAACGATGGCTAAGATTGCAGCTCAGGCTGAGAAGGATAAGTTGGAGGAAAACGATATTCGCATTCCTTTGGATGAAAATAGTAATGATGTTACGGCATTTCTTGCTAAACAAGCTGTTAAGGCTACATCTAAACTGAAAATACGTGCTATCATTACGGACAGTTACAGTGGACGTACTGCTCGTAATTTGGCTGCCTTCCGTGGTAAATATCCGGTATTGGCTATCTGTTATAAGGAAAAGACCATGCGTCATCTGGCTCTTTCTTATGGAGTAGAGGCGATCTATATGCCGGAATTGGCAAATGGGCAGGAATATTATTTCGCTGCTTTACGCCGTCTGTTGAAGGAAGGTCGCTTGCAACCTTCCGACATGGTAGGATATTTGAGTAGTGGTAAAGAAGGTACGCAGACTTCATTCCTCGAAATCAATGTGGTGGAAGATGCTTTGAAGCATGCGGAAGAGACTGTTTTGCCGAATAATAACCGCTATTTGTAAAAAGCTATATGCAAGAGACTGAATCTATAGACGAATATATTTTGCAGCATATTGATCCCGAGAATGACTATCTGAAAGCACTCTATCGGGATACGCACGTAAAACTACTCCGTCCTCGTATGGCTTCCGGGCATTTGCAAGGGCGGATGTTGAAAATGTTTGTGGAAATGATTCGGCCTCGCCAGATATTGGAAATTGGAACGTATAGCGGGTATTCCGCCCTTTGCTTGGCTGAAGGGCTTCAGAAGGGCGGAATGTTACATACGTTTGAGATAAATGATGAACAAGAAGATTTTACCCGTCCGTGGCTTGAGGAATCACCGTTTGCGGATAAAATCCGTTTTTATATAGGTGATGCGTTGAGTCTGGTTCCCGATTTGGGGATTATTTTTGATATGGCTTTTATAGATGTAGATAAACGCAAGTATATTGAATATTACGAAATGACGCTGGCGCATCTCTCACAAGGAGGATATATCATTGCCGATAATACATTGTGGGATGGTCATGTGTTGGAACAGCCTCGTAGTGCTGATACTCAGACGATCGGGATTAAGGCATTCAATGATTTCGTAGCAAAAGATGAGCGGGTGGAGAAAGTGATATTGCCCTTACGTGATGGGTTAACGATTATAAGAAAGAAATAAAGGAGTAGATTTATGGAAACAACTAGACAGAATAAGATATCTCGACTGTTGCAAAAAGAGCTTAGTGAGATATTTCTGCTTCAGACAAAAGCAATGCCGGGTGTTCTGGTATCTGTAAGTGCTGTTCGTATCAGCCCGGATATGAGTATAGCCCGTGTTTATCTTAGTGTCTTTCCGTCCGAGAAGGCAGAAGAAATAGTGAAGAATGTCAATGATAATATGAAGACCATTCGCTATGAGCTTGGAACCCGTGTACGCCATCAGTTACGTATTATTCCGGAACTGAAGTTTTTTGTGGATGATTCATTGGATTATATTGAGAAGATTGATTCTTTGCTGAAATGAAATAATTTGTTGCAGAGTTGAATTTTCCTTTTTATATAGCCCGGCGTTATCTTTTTTCGAAGAAGAAACATAATGCCATTAATATCATATCCGGCATTTCTGTGTGCGGAGTAGCTCTTGCTACGCTTGCATTGGTCTGCACGCTTTCTGTTTTTAATGGATTTCAGGATATGGTAGCCAGCTTTTTCACGGCTTTTGATCCTCAACTGAAGATTACGGTCCGTGAAGGAAAAGTATTCGATGGGCAGAATGAAAAAATTCGTGCGGTCTGTGCGCTTCCCGAAGTATCGGTATCTACAGAGACTCTGGAAGAGAATGCGATGGTACAATATAAAGACCGTCAGGCCATGGTAGTGCTGAAAGGGGTAGAAGATAATTTTGAAGATTTAACTGAAATAGACAGCATTCTTTACGGAGCCGGTGAATTTATTCTTCATGATTCGATTGTGAATTATGGAGTGATGGGTGTGGAACTGGTTTCGACTTTGGGCACAGGACTGGCGTTTGTAGATCCTTTGCAGGTGTACCTTCCCAAGCGGAATGCCAAAGTGAATATGGCGAACCCCGGGGCTTCTTTCAATCGCGACTATCTTTATTCACCGGGTGTTGTGTTTGTGGTCAACCAACAGAAGTATGATGAAAGTTATATTCTCACTTCCCTTGATTTTCTTCGTAACTTATTGGACTATACGACAGAGGTTTCCGGCATTGAGCTGAAGCTGAAGCCAAACGCTAATGTGTCATCTGTACAATCTAAAATAGAGAAAATGCTGGGTGATGACTTTGTGGTACAGAACCGTTATCAGCAGCAAGCCGATGTCTTCCGTATCATGGAAATAGAGAAACTGATTTCTTATCTGTTTCTTACTTTTATTCTGATGATTGCCTGTTTTAATGTGATCGGTTCTCTTTCTATGCTGATACTGGATAAAAAAGATGATGTTGTAACATTACGCAGTCTGGGGGCTAATGATAAACTTATTTCCCGGATATTCTTATTTGAGGGACGTCTTATTTCTCTTTTTGGTGCTATCTCCGGTATTATTCTCGGATTAATTTTATGTTTTATCCAGCAGAAATTTGGCGTAATTTCGCTAGGTGGAGGCGGTGGTACTTTTATCGTGGACGCCTACCCTGTCAGTGTTCATGCGTGGGATGTTGTGCTTGTCTTCATAACCGTTCTGACTGTCGGATTCCTTTCTGTGTGGTATCCGGTACGCTATTTGAGTAAAAGACTTTTATAGTCGGATGCGGAACTTCTCTTGTGGAAACTTTCCTATATTTGAAAACTTTTAAAGCCTTATTATTTTTGTAATTGATGATATACTTGTATATTTGACTCGATTTTGTTAATTGAAAAGTAATCTGTACAATAATTCGTGAGAGTGAAAAGTGAAGACATAAGCAAAATTGCAGATGGCGATGAAATGGTTTTTACCCGTTTCATGGAGCATTATTCTACGCGCTTATATTATTATGCTTATGGCTTGTTGGGACAGAAAGAAATGGCCGAGGAAGTAGTGAGTGATGTCTTTTTCGAGGTCTGGAAGAACAGGAAGGGGTTGGTGCAGATTGAATATATGAATGCCTGGCTGCAAACAATCACCTATCGCAAATCAATCTCGTATTTAAGGGAAGAATGAACTTTCATTTGATGAAATTAGTGATTTCTCTTTTGAACCCGTGCAATCGCCCGATGAGGAAATTATAAGTAAGGAAGAGGTGGCAGAAATAAATAATGCTATTGAAAAACTCCCGCCCAAATGCAAGCATGTCTTTTTTCTGGCAAAGATAGAGGGACTACCTTATATTAAAATAGCAGAGATGCTTGAAGTCTCTGTACAGACGGTGAATTATCACATCGCTTACGCAATAGAAGCGCTATCTAAAAGCTTGAAGATAGCTTCTCCAAAAAAGAAATAATCCGAAGGGGCTCGGAAGATTCTCTATTTTTTCTTCCCTAAAAAAACTACACGCTATTCTAAGGCACGTTCTATTTTTTTAGAAAAAAACGAAAAAAAGTTCGTTTTTGACCTAAAGATTTCTTTTTAAGTTGCGACTATAATAATAGAACAACTTAAAAAAGAATATGAATTTGAAAGAATATAACCGTCTGACTGATTTATTTGGTAAACTGAATTCCCGGGAGAATAATGAGGATGAGTTTGCTGCTATGTCCGAAGGCGAGAAATTGAAATTCTTTTGGAAAGATTGCATGCCGGAAAAAATTGATGCATCTTCTATTATAGAGAAGACACAGCAAAAAATAAAACGTGATGCTATGAGACGCAGAAGAAATTACTTCTTGGTTGCTTCTGCTTCGATTGCCGCTTCTGTTCTGATTTGTATTTCAACTATATACTTCCTGAACCAGACCGGAGAGGAAAAGCAGAATTTTCAGGCAATGGTAGAGCAGATGGAGAACTCGGCAATCGATGAAGTGACTCTGATAACTTCCAAAGAACAATTGAATCTGGATGAAAATGCTTTTATTAAATATACGAAAGAAGGAAAGGTGGCTGTTAATTCACAAAAAGTGGAAGAAGAGAAAGAAGAGGGAGGAAAGGTTGCAGAGCTGGAAGAATACGACCAATTGTTGGTTCCGGCAGGAAAGCGTGCTAAGATAGAACTCTCTGATGGGACTTTGGTCACTGTGAATTCTCAGTCGAAAGTGATTTATCCACGTCGTTTTAAGGGAGAAACGCGTACAATATATGCCCAGGGAGAAGTTTTTTTGGAAGTAGCACACGATAAGAAACATCCGTTTATTGTAGAAGCCAACGGTTTTAATTTGCGTGTTTTGGGAACTAAGTTTAATATCTCAAATTATGAAGGTGAAGCTACGAACATTGTATTGGTAGAGGGCTCGGTAGAGGTGACTGATAAGAATGAGAAAAAAGCACAATTGGTTCCAAGTGATTTGCTAAATATTACCAACGGCAATATCGCTTATCAAAAGCAAGTGGATGTTACCGGATATATCAGTTGGGTGGATGGAATACTTATGCTGGAAGGAAATAATCTGTCTGAGATTAGTAAAAAACTGAGTAAGTATTACGGTATATCCATTCAATGTAATCCCGAAGTGGGCAAAGAAAAAGTTTATGGAAAACTGGCTATCAAAGACAATATAGACGAGGTGCTTAAATGTATTCAGCAAACGCTTCCATTTGTTATTGTAAAAGAAGGAAAAAGTATATACTTAAATAAATAACCGTTTTAATTAATCTAAAAAATGAAAATACTTATGAAGGACAAATCTACGTAGTAATGACAAAAAATCGGATAAATATGGCTGTATTTATCCGATCGTAATTCCTTAGTTAAATCAATAAATCCAAAATTGTTAACCTAAAAAGAAATTTTTATGGTAAAGAAAGCTATTTTCCCTAATCTAAAGAAGAAAGTTAATCTTTTTTTGATAATTAACGCCTTTTTTATGATTCCTTGCTGTGCTTTGGCTGAAACAGTTGCTAAATGGGACTCAGAAAAAGACTTGTTCACAGTACAATCAAATAATGTGACCGTAAAAGATGTATTAAATTACATTGAAAAAAACAGTAAGTATATTTTTATTTATTCGGAGGGCGTTCAGAAAACGTTGACGGATAAAGTCTCTATTTCGGTTGATAATAAGAAGATCGATGTTATTTTAAGTGAGTTGAGTAAGAAAACGGGATTGAAATATAAGATTGTCGGGAGACAGATCACGATTTCTAGGCCGGAAGTGGAATCCCCTCAGCAAGATACAAGAAAAGGTGTAAAGGCAACGGGTAACGTGAAAGATGATAAAGGTGAGCCATTGATTGGCGCCTCTGTTCTTGTGAAAGGAACTACTAACGGAACTATTACCGGGATAGACGGAGACTTTACACTGGCTAATGTCAAAAAGGGCGATATCCTTGAAATCTCATTTTTGGGTTATAAAACTACCACTGTTACTTTCCAAGGTAGTAAAGTTAGTGTTATTTTGCATGAAGATTCAGAAACTCTTAGTGAGGTAGTTGTTGTGGGATTTGGTGTGCAAAAAAAGGCATCTGTGGTAGGCTCTGTGGAATCTATCAAACCGGCAGAACTGAAAATACCGTCCAGTAGTTTGAGTAATGCTTTTGGTGGTCGTATTGCCGGTGTTATCACGATGCAGCAGAATGCTGAACCAGGTGCAGATGGGGCTAGCTTCTGGATTCGGGGTGCGGCTACCTTTAGTGGTACTACTAATCCGCTAATCTATATCGACGGTGTGGAATCGTCTACCGATGACATGAATGCTCTGCCGCCTGAGGCTATCGAAAACTTTTCTGTATTGAAGGATGCTTCAGCTACAGCATTGTATGGTGCCCGCGGTGCCAATGGGGTTATTCTGATTACTACCCGTTCGGGTAAGGATATGGAAAAGGCCAGAATTAATATCCGTATTGAGAATACATTCTCACAACCTACCCGTACACTGAAACTAGCGGACGCAGCTACTACGATGGAGACGAGAAACGCAGCGGTTTGGGCTAGGAACCCGGAAGCTACGGCTTTTTATACGCAGGAGAGAATAGACAATACTCGTAATCGAATTAATCCGTACTTGTATCCGGATGTGGACTGGGTGGATGTTCTGTTCAAGGATATGTCTATGAACCAAACAGCTAATATCAACGTAATGGGTGGTACAAGTAAAGTCGATTATTTCCTGAGTGCTACGTTGAATAATGATAATGGCCAATTGAAGCAGGATAAGAATAATTCATTTGACAATAATCTGCAAAATCTACGATATTCTATTCAGGGTAACATTGGCGCATGGCTGACTAAAACAACAAAAGCTACCATACGTCTTAATACACAGATTGAACAATATACCGGACCAACTACGAGCGTACCGGATCTTTATCAGTTTGCATTACGTGCACCGAGTATGTATTTCCTCCCTTACTATCCAAATACTATTAATGCCGATCATGTTCTTTTCGGTAATAGCTATGAAAATGCTTCTGAGGGTTCGGGATACCACATGAATCCGTATGCTGAGATGGTGAGAGGTAGACAGCATAGTGCAGCTTCTACTATCAACGCTAGTTTGGAATTGGAGCAGAAACTGGATTTTATCACAAAAGGATTAAGTTTTAAAGCATTGATTAACTTTAAAAACTATTCGTACACATACTACAGTCGTACGTTTAATCCGTACTATTACAGATTGGATAGTGCAGACCCATTGGAATCTGGAGGATATGATTTCCAATATACATCTATGAATCAAGGTAGTACAGCATTGACTTTAGCCTCAAATGGCAGTTCGGGAGATCGCTATATGAATATTCAGGCATTACTGAATTACCAGCGTACGTTTGCCAACAAACATGATGTGGGAGCTCTGTTCGTTTACTTACAACGTGATTACAACGTTAATAATCCCGGTGACTATTATGCTACACTGCCACAGCGCAACCAAGGTATTGCCGGTCGTGTGACGTATGCTTACGACGGGAAATATCTGGCTGAAGCTAATTTTGGCTACAATGGTTCCGAGACTTTTCAGAAAGGCAGTCGTTTTGGTTTCTTTCCTTCTTTTGCAGTAGGTTATATGATTTCAAATGAAGAATTTTTTAAGCCACTTAATGGCATTTTTACTAGTTTGAAATTGCGCGCTTCTTATGGCTTAGTGGGTAATTCCGATATTGGCAGTGGTCGTTTCCCCTATCTAACTAAGGTAAATCTGAATGGTGGTGGTAGTTATCAGTTTGGCAAGAACTGGGATAACTCGGCATCTGGAACTTCAATCAGTACATACGGTGCTGATAATGTGACGTGGGAAATTGGTGAGAAATATGATATTGGGGTAGATATGACTTTATTCAAAGATTTGAATTTCACTATTGACTACTTTCGGGAGAATCGTAAGAATATCTTTTTGCAGCGCCAGACCATTTCAGTTGAAACCGGTATCACTGGTACGGCTCCTTATGGAAATTTGGGTCGTGTGAAGAACGAAGGTCTGGATATGTCGTTTAATTATAATCATTCATTCAATAAAGACTTTTTTATTTCGGCGCGCGGTACATTTACGCTTGCCAAGAATGAGTATGTGGAAAGAGATGAACCTCCTTATGAATACAGTTATATGTCACAAGTGGGACAACCGTTGAACAATTATTATGGCTACATAGCCGAAGGTTTGTTTCAGAGTGAAGATGAAATAGCTGATAGTCCAACGCAAGAGTTAGGGACTTATAAGACTCAGGTAGGTGATATCAAATACAAAGATTTAAATGGTGACGGTAAGATTGATGGTACCGACAAGACTTACATCGGTAATCCCAGTGTGCCACAGATTATTTACGGTTTTGGTGCTAGTATGCAATATAAGGGTTGGGATGCTTCGTTCTTCTTTCAGGGTGTTGCCAAACGGGATATTATGTTACAAGGTATCCATTCGTTCACTGGAAATACACACAACCTGATGCAATGGGTTGTTGATAATTACTGGAGAGAAGATGGTGCGAATCCAAGTGCTGAGTATCCTCGTCTGACCAACGGCTCGAACCCAAATACAACCGAGCCCTCTACTTATTGGCTTAAAGATGGATCATATATACGTTTGAAGAATGTGGAACTAGGTTATACATGGAAGTTTCTGCGTGCTTATGTTGCAGGTGCAAACTTGCTGACGTTTTCGAAGTTCAAGATTTGGGATCCGGAGCTGAATACCCAGAATGGACAGGCATATCCTACACAACGTACTGTAAGTGTTGGTTTGCAAATGACTTTTTAAACAATAATTATTATAATGACTTTAAATATTACGACTATTATGAGAATTAAAAATAAATTCATGGCAACTTTGCTGGGCGTGATGCTGCATTCGTGCGAGTTTCTGGATGTGGTTCCCGATGATACTTCGACTCTAGACGATGCTTTTAAGACAGAAACTAATGCCGGCAACTTTATCTATGGTTGTTACAGCGTAATGCCTGCTTTCCTTGATTTTCGTAACAACGAAGCGTGGGCAACTACTCCCGAAATGATCGGTTCTCCGCATTGGACTTCAGAATGGTTCTATTATCTGATAGTGCAACGATGTAACTATAGTCCTGCGTATGGTGGTAGTGCTTTATGGAAGAATATGTATGATGGAATTCGTAACTGCTGGATTTTTCTCAATAACATAGATAAAACTGTGCCTGTGAAATGGACGCAAGAAGAATTTGAAAAAAATAAAAAACAATGGATTGGTGAAGCATATTTCCTAATAGGGTATTATCACCTTTGCCTAATGCAGGCATATGGGCCAGTGGTGATATCAGACCAATTATTGGATTCGGATGCCCCAGCGGAAGAAATGATGCAGACTCGCCGTCCTTATGATGAATGCGTAGAAAGAGTTGCGGCTTTTTTTGATAAGGCGTTGGAATACCTGCCGGATTCATATAATGATTCTAACTTGGGACGGGCTACTAGTATAACTGCAGAAGCATTGAAAGCACGCTTGTTCCTCTATGCGGCAAGTCCCTTGTATAATGGTAATACTGATTATGCAGATTTTAAGAATAAAGCAGAGTTTGGTGGCGAGCAATTGATTTCTACCACCTACGACAAGGAAAAATGGAAAAAGGCTCTCGATCAGTATGAAAAGGCTATAACGAAAGCGGAATCTAAAAATTTTAGATTATATGAATATACCGGTAATACTAGTGGATTAACTGATTTTGATAAAGCTGTAGCCAATAGTCGCTATAAGATTGCTGCCGGTTGGGACTCTCCCGAATTAATCTGGCCGTATACTGGAAGAAAAGAAACCTTGGGTTATAGTAACGGCTTCAATTATCATGCCATCCTTCATGGTATTTCTAATGAAACTGTTCCTATTGGTGGACTGGGTACCACTTTGTGGACTGCTAGGCTTTATTTGACCAAGAATGGCAAAGAGATAGACAAAGACCCGAACTATGATTATACCAACTGCATGCAGGTGGATAACGACGAGGTGCTAAAACTTAACAAAAACCGTGAGCCGCGTTTCTATGCCGACTTGGGATATGACCGTGGACCATATGAAATCAGTAACGCGAATGGTCTTGATACTATTACTATCAAGATGAGGTTTCAGGGAAAAACAGGTAGTAGTTATTACAATCCCGAAGAAGCGCATGGTGCAAAAGATAATGCAAGCGACCAACTTTATGGGGGATATGCTATCAAGAAATTAGTAAATCCGAAAACTACAATTCAGGATGGTAACAATAATGTAG
>ENA-UEQS01001889-UEQS01001889.1-human-gut-metagenome-genome-assembly--contig:-NODE-1889-length-12387-cov-7.179041_pt1 | contig 12387 bp, 6 predicted proteins | sample MGYA00242953_ERZ507953 | MGnify/ENA primary metagenome ERZ507953 (study PRJEB26167, sample SAMN06115474) | human gut metagenome | host: Homo sapiens | place: China:Jiangsu | collected 2016-07-06...
TTGGAGGCGTCCTCGTTCAGCTCCATCTGGTAGCCGCCGGGCAGGGTGCGGATAAAGTGGTCGGCGTTGGCAGCCTTGGCGGCGGCGATCACTTCTTCATCGGTGGCATCCAGTCGGCCATAGCGGATGTTCTCCATGATGGTGCCCTTGAACAGCCAGGTGTCCTGCAGCACCATGCCGAAGCCCTCGCGCAGAGCGCTGCGGTCAAAGTCGCGCACGTCGTGGCCGTTCAGGGTGATGGAGCCGGCGTCCACATCGTAGAAGCGCATGAGCAGCTTGACCATGGTGGTCTTGCCCGCGCCGGTGGGGCCGACGATGGCCACCTTCTGGCCGGGCTTCACCGTACAGCTGAAGTCGTGGATGATGGTCTTGTCCGGGGTGTAGCCGAATTTGACGTGGTCGAAGGTCACCTGACCGTCGATGCAGGCGGGGTCTGCCCGGCGGGCCGGGTCGGCGGTCTGGTCCTCTTCCGGCTCGTTCAGGAACTCGAACACCCGCTCGGCAGCAGCGGCCATGCTCTGCAGCATGTTGGACACCTGCGACAGCTGCTGGATGGGCTGGGTGAAGTTCTTGACGTACTGGATGAAGGCCTGGATGTCGCCGATGGTGATGGTGCCGTTGGCGGCAAAGATGCTACCCACGATGGCCACCGCCACATAGCCCAGGTTGCCCACAAAGTTCATGATGGGCATCATCAGGCCGGAGAGGAACTGGCTTTTCCAGGCGGATTCGTACAGCTTGTCGTTGGCGGCGTTGAAGTCGTTCAGCACCACGGCCTCGCGGTTGAAGGCCTTGACCACGTTGTGGCCGGCGTAGACCTCTTCCACCTGGCCGTTCACCACGCCCAGGGTGGCCTGCTGGGCCTTGAAGTACTTCTGGCTGAACCTGACCACCAGCAGCACCAGTGCCAGCGACACCGGCAAAATCAGGATGGCGATCAGGGTCATGCGGGGGCTGATGGACAGCATCATGATCAGCACGCCGATCATGGTGGTGATGCTGGTGATGAGCTGGGTGATGCTCTGGTTCAGGCTCTGGCCCAGGGTGTCCACATCGTTGGTGATGCGGGACAGCACCTCGCCCACGGTGCGCTTTTCAAAGTAGGCCAGGGGCAGGCGGTCGATCTTCTGGCTGATCCGGCGGCGGAAGTCGTAGCAGACTTTCTGGGAAAGGCCGGTCATCAGCCAGCCCTGAATAAAGCTGAAGGCGCTGCTCAGCAGGTACATCCCCAGCAAAAACAGCAGCACCCGGCCGATATACACAAAGTCGATGCTGCCGGTGCCCCGCAGCTTGGCGACCCAGCCGGTGGCAAGGGCCGTGGTGGCTTTGGCCAGCACCTTGGGGCCGGCAATGTTGAAGATGGTGGACAGAATGGCAAAGACAATGGCCGTGATGAGCGGCAGTTTGTAGTGGCTCATGGTCTGGAGAAGCTGCCGCAGCGTGCCCTTGAAGTCCTTGGCGCGCTCGGTGGTCATGCGTCCGGGTCTTGGCATATCACACACCCTCCTTTTCCGTATTCAGAATGCCCAGGTCAAGCTCTTTCTGGCTCAGCTGGCTGCGGGCGATCTCCTGATACTCCGGGCAGCTGGCCATGAGCTGGGCATGGGTGCCCTTGCCTACCAAGCGGCCCTCGTCCAGCACCAGGATCTGGTTTGCGTGCAGCACGGTGGAGATGCGCTGTGCCACGATGATGACGGTGGCGTTGTCGGTCTGGGCCTTCAGAGCCCGGCGCAGGGCCACGTCGGTCTTGTAGTCCAGGGCCGAGAAACTGTCGTCGAACAGATAAATTTTCGGGTCCTTGGCAATGGCACGGGCAATGGACAGGCGCTGTTTCTGGCCGCCGGACACGTTGGAGCCGCCCTGTGCGATGGGGCTTGCGTAGCCCTCCGGCTTTGCGTCGATGAACTCGGTGGCCTGTGCGATGGCAGCGGCCTTTTTCACGGCGGCGTCGGTGATGTGGTCCCCGCCGAACTTCAGGTTGCTGTCGATGGTGCCGCTGAACAGCACGCCCTTCTGGGGCACATAGCCCAGCAGGTCGTGCAGCTGTGCCTGGGGCATCTGGCGCACGTCGATGCCGTCCACGGTCACGCTGCCGCCGGTCACGTCGTAGAAGCGGGGAATCAGGTTCAGCAGGGTGCTCTTGCCGCAGCCGGTGGAGCCGATGATGGCAGTGGTCTCGCCGGGCTTTGCGGTAAAGCTGATGTGCTCCAGTGCGTCGCTGTCGGCACCGGGGAAGCGGAAGCTCACGTCGTGGAACTCCACCACGCCCTGCCAGTTCTTGTGCTCCTTTGCGGCCTTGGCGTCGGCTTCGTCCGGGTCGTGGATGGTGGCCTTGGTGCGGATGACCTCGTCGATGCGGTCTGCGGCCACACCGGCACGGGGCAGCATGACGGCCACCATGGCCAGCATCAGGAAGGACATGACGATCTGCATGGTGTAGGTGATGAAGGCGATCATCTCGCCCACCTGCATGGTGCCGTTGTCCATGGCCTTGCCGCCGAACCACACGATGAGCAGGCTGGTGCCGTTCATGATCAGGGTCATAAAGGGCATCATGGCCACCATGGCGCGGTTGGTGAACAGCTGGGTGCCCATCAGCTCCCGGTTGGCCTTGTCAAAACGAGCCTCCTCAAAGGCCTCCCGGCTGAAGGCACGCACCGGCATGATGCCGGTGAGGATCTCGCGGCTGACGAGGTTCAGCCGGTCCACCAGCGTCTGCATGATCTTGAACTTGGGCATGGCCACGTTCATCAGGAAGAGGATGAGCAGCAGCAGCAAAGCCACGTCCAGCACCACGATCCAGGACAGGCCCGAAGAGCTGCCGATGACGTGCAGCACACCGCCGATGCCCAGAATGGGCGCATAGGCCACCATGCGCAGCAGCATGACGCAGACGAACTGCACCTGCTGGATGTCGTTGGTGGTGCGGGTGATGAGGGACGCGGTGGAGAAGTTTTCGATCTCCGCATTGGAGAAGTGGATGACGCTGGAGAAGGTCTCGCGGCGCAGGTCGCGGCCGATGGCGGCGGACACCCGGGAGGCCAGGAAGCCCACCGCGATGGACACGGCCACCATCAGCAGGGTCAGCGCCAGCATCTGGCCGCCTACCTTATATAAATAGTGCATCTGCACAGCGTGGGCGATGCCCTGGGCCTCGTATTCCAGCCCCACCAACAGCAGAGCCTGGCTCTTCAGGTTCTCAACCACGGTGTCGTCCAGCTGGCCGATGGCACCGGTCAGCTGCTGCTGCACGGCGTCCCGGCGGAAGCCGGGCATCTGGCTCATGGCGGCAAACTGGCCGCACACGGTGTCCAGGTCCTCTGCCGTGGGGGCCGCAGTCTCGGTTTCCGTGTCGGGATTGCGGTCGGCACCGGAGGCCTGCAGGTCCGCAAGGCCGGTCATGCCCATGCCGGTCTGCCCGGCGGGGGTGTTGGCTGCCTGGGCAGCTGCCAGATACAGCACGATGTCCGGCGTGGTCACGGCATCTTCCAGCGCAGTGCGCTCGTCGGCGGTCAGGTCGGTGCGCAGGCGCAGCACATCGCCGTCGGCGGTGTAGGCGTTCTGGAAGGCAGCGGCGTCCTCCTCGCGCATCAGCAGCGAGAGGGCATCCAGGGTGCTCTGCCGCACAGTGGCAGGCAGGGGGCTTTCGATGCCGCCCTGCTGGATGCCGGTGTCCACGATCTTGCTGGTGTAGTCCGGCAGCGACAGATCGCAGTACGCCTGCACGAACAGCAGTGCGAACACCACGAGGCAGACGGCCCAGTGACGGGCCAGCTGCTTAAAGATCTTTGTCATGGTTTGGTTCTCCCTTCGGTTTGGTGGTACGCGCAGCATTTTCCGCAAGAATGGCTTCCATCAGCGCGCCGCGCAGCGCTTCCATCTGGGCCAGCTGTTCCGGCTCCAGCCGGGCCATGACACTGGAAAAGTAGTCCCCAAGAGCAGCCTCGCACTGTCGGCAGGCTTCGTATCCCTTGGGCGTGAAACGCACCAGCGTCTTGCGGCGGTCGGCAGGGTCGGCAAAGCGTTCCACAAGGCCGTCCTGCTCCATCTGCCGCACCGTGCGGGAAATGGCAGGAAGCGGTTGATGAAGCTCCTGAACAAGATCGGAGATATAAACGGCACCGTCCTGTCCATGGAGCCGAATGCAGCCCAGCAGCCCTTCCAGCATGGGAAAGTGGCGCTTGGGGCAGTCGGCCAGAGCGGCCTTCATGCCGGCCTTGGATGCTTTGCTCAGCCGGTGGATGTAGCGGCAAAGCCCACGGAAACTCAACGTGGATTCCTCAGACACGCGATCCCTCCTCTCAAAAATTGCTTAACAGCTGTTAACTGTTAACGCTTGACAATAATAGCCTTTTGCAGGCCGGATTGCAACCCCCTGCAGGGATTGTTTCACAAAAGTTCACAAACGTTTGTGTCCCGCATACACATAAAGCAAAGGGGGCATCGGGCATGGAACAGCGTTTGTGGATGATCCTGCAATTGTTCGGCGGGGCGGCACTTTTCTTATACAGTATGGACACCCTCACGGACGCTTTGCAGCAGGCGGCGGGGGACACCCTGCGGCAGGCCCTTGCCCGGCTCACGGCCCACCCGCTGGCCGGGGTGCTCACGGGGGCGGCGGTCACGGCGGTGGTGCAGAGCAGCTCGGCGGTCACGGTGCTGGTGCTGGGCCTTGTGGGGGCCGGGCTGCTGACCCTGCAGCGGGCCGTGCCGGTGGTGTTCGGAGCCAACATCGGCACCACGGTCACCGCGCAATTGCTGGCCTTCCGGCTGGAGGATGCCCGGTATCTGCTGCTGGTGGCGGGGCTGCTGCTCTGGTTCGCGGGGCGCGGGCGTCTGCACGCAGCCGGGCAGGCGCTGTTTGCGTTCGGCCTGCTGTTTGAGGGCATCGCGGTCATGGCCGAGGCCATGGAGCCGTTGGCAGCGGGGCCGGTGTTCCGGCAGTGGATGGCCCAGGTGCGGCATCGCCCCGGCCTGGGCCTGCTGGCCGGGCTGGGCATGACCCTTGTGGTGCAGAGCAGCTCCGCCACCATTGCGGTGCTGCAGCAGGCGGCCGCCCGCCCCGGGCCGGACGGCGGGTGCCTGCTGGGCCTTGCGGGAGCCATCCCGGTGCTGTTGGGGGACAACATCGGCACCACCGTCACGGCGGTGCTGGCATCGGTGGGGCAGAGCCGGGACGCCAAACGTCTGGCGGCGGCCCACGCCCTGTTCAACCTGTCCGGGGCGGCGGTGTGCTGGCTGCTGCTGCCCCAGTTCACCGCGCTGGTGCGGCTGGTCTCGCCCCACGGGCCGGAGAGCGCCGTGCTGGCCCGGCAGATCGCCAACGCCCACACCCTGTTCAATCTGGGCTGCACGGTGCTGTGGCTGCCCCTGACCCCTTGCATGGTGCGCATCGTGTGCATTCTATTGCCGGAAAAGAACGCCCCTGAGTTGAAACGAACGCCCTAAAATGGTATAATGACAGTGTATCGAAAATTTTGTGACGCTTTTGTTGCACAAATGATGAACGGACCCTTCTGTGGGCCTGCAGCGGTGTGCGGCTGCCAGGGCACAGAGCGAACCAAGAGGACGTGTTTACTATGAAGGATATCATCGACGGGTTGATCGAGCGGTTCCGCAGGCAGCATGTACAGGCCCGGCGCTATGTGGCCATGATGCTGGTGCTGGCCCTGCTCACCACCCTGTTCGTCAACTGGCAGCTCCATGGGGTGGGCATCACCATGACTGCCGACTACCACTGCGGCTACGAGGAGCACCAGCACACGGCGGCCTGCTACGAAAAAGTGCTCACCTGCGGTTACGAGGAGGGCGAGCCGGAAACGCCCGTCACCTCTTCGGACAGCAGCGCCGATCTGGTGTCCGCCTACAGCGCGGCCGAGCCGGAAGAGCCGGAAGAGCCGGTGCAGACCGAGCCGGAGACCATCTGGGTGCCCCATGAGCACACCGATGCCTGCTACGAGGAGCACCGGGTGCTGACCTGCTATCAGGAAGAGCACGAGCACACCGACGACTGCTTTGACGAGTACGGTGCGCTCATCTGCGGCGAGTTCGAGCATATCCACGACGACAGCTGCTACACCACCGAGTATGAGCTGGTGTGCGGCCTGGACGAAAGCGAACTGGTGGAGGAACCCAACCCCGCCTATCAGGAAATGCCTGCCATCCGCCCCGTGGTGGACTTGCCCCCTGAGCCGGCCGAGACCACCCCGGACGAGCCGGTGCTGCATCACCACACCGACGCCTGCTACACCGAGGAGCTGGTGTGCACCATCCCGGAGCACCACCACACCGTGGAGTGCCTGGCCGATACCCAGGCCGACGTGGAGACTGCCGAGGAATGGCAGGCCGCGGCCAACGTGGCCCTGAACGGCAACTGGGCCGAGGACCTGCTCACCGTGGCAAAGTCCCAGCTGGACTACCAGCAGAGCGACAAGAACTTCAAGCTGGATGTGGAGGACCAGCAGGTGCTACGCGGCTACTCCCGCTATGGTGCCTGGTACGGCAACCCCTACGGCGCCTGGGACGTGATGTTCCTGTCCTACTGCCTGCACTTTGCGGGTGTGCCCCAGACGGTGGTGCCCCAGCGTGCGGGCGTGATGGCCCTGCACAGTGACCTGCGCGGCTCCCAGTGGCTCACCGACGCCGACAGCTCCACCGCAAGGCCCGGCGATATCGTCATCTACAACACCCTCACCACCGAGCAGGTGGCCGTGGACGAGAGCTCCTATGGCATCGCCCTGCTGGACCTGGACGAGGACCCCGACACCGCCGCCCAGCTCACGGCTTCCGAGCCGCAGGTGGACACCCGCACCGTGACCACCGAGACGGTGGGCGTCGTGTCCGCCGTGGACCCCGACGCCGGGACCCTGACCGTGATCTCCGGCAACGTGGACGGCAAGGTGGCCGAGGTGCCCGCTGCCATGTCCGACGTGACCAGTGTCATCTCGGTGACCGGCGCCTATGCCGCCGAGACCACCGCTGTGGCCCCGGAGGACCCGGCAGGCTCCCAGGAGGAGCTGGACGGCAGCTATGCGCTGCTGGAAGATGAGGATGGCTTTGGGGCCACGGTGGAATGGGTCGGCGAGGCCCGGCAGCAGGACCCCGATGCCCCGGCCCTGCTGGCAGAAACTGCCGATACGGAGGTGCCGCTGGACCCCACCTGGATCACTAAGATAGCGTTCGAGCAGAAGGTCAATGGCTCCTGGGAGACCCTGATGGGGAATGAAGTGGAAAGCGGTACCAACGTGCAGGTCACCGTGACCTACAAGCTGCTTCCGGGCACCTTGACGCCGGACCGGCGGACCCTGTGCTACCAGCTGCCGGATGCCATGAAGCCCAAGCAGCCCACCTCCGGCAATATCAAGGACGAGACCGACAACAACAAGGTCATTGGCACCTATACCATCGACACCAACGGCCTGGCAAAGCTGACCTTTTATAAAAGTGATAAGTTCACCGGTTTGGATGCCAGCGGCAACCGGGAGTTTACCGGAACCTTCCAGTTCTCCCGGAAAGTATGGGCAGATGATTTTGCAAATGACAAAAACATTACCTTTAAAGATGGCTTTACTCTGACCATCAAGCGGAAAACAGCGGATATAAAGATAAGTAAAGGGTACACCGGCTATTGGAGTGCCTTTGAAAATCATCCGGAAAGTGGCACCTTCATAAACCATTATATGGTGACGGTGGAGACCACCAACGGTACCAAAGACCCGGTGACCCTTACGGATACCCTGAACACGAATCAGAGTGGAATCAGTGCTGGTGATTACCTGAAGGGCGGCACCTACCTGAAAAACTCCTTTAAACTTTACAAGGAGGACGCTTCGGGTAAACGAACGGAGATCCTGCCGTTCCCCGACTGCAAGATCCAGGAGGACAGCAACGGCAACCCCCAGGTGGTCATTAAGGACCTGGAAGCATTGGGGATTGAAGAAAAGTACATCTGGTACTATGACGTTCAGCGGAACTATGCGGACTTTGACGAAATGCCCGACGGTGTCGGTATGATCTTCAATACGGCAACAGCGAAGGCAGGGGACAGGGAGGAAAAGAAGGCTGAAGCATACTACACATGTAAAACCCCTCGCATTGAGAAGAACGGCCAGTACGACCCCAAAACAGGCCACATCCAGTGGACGATCACTGTAAAGGTACCCCATTCTTTCCTGGGGTCCTATATGCTGCAGGGCTGCAAGATCACAGATGCCTTGCCAGACAGTGTGAAAATCGTAGGGGATGTAAAGGTAGGCGACGATACGATATCGGCAGAGGAATTTCTGCAAAAGGGCTATACCATCCCGAAGAACTATAGTGGAACAGAGCTGAAGATCACCTTTGAGACCACCACCCCCATCGGCGGCGGCTCGGTGAAAAACGTGGCACAGATCGAGACCAAGAGCAAACACACCTTTGAGGCCTCGGCTACCGTGAACATCGGGCAGGGGAATTGGACCCTGAGCAAGGAGCTGTCCAGCAGCAGCAAGGGCCTGGCCAAATGGAATATCTCTGCCGCCAATGCGGCTGGCGAAAGCAGCTTTACCCTGGTGGAGACCCTCCAGGACGCTGTGAACGAAAGCGGCCAGACCCAGCTGAACACCCACTACGCCTACGCCGCAGAGCTGGAGAAGGCTTTGGAAAACGGCCTGACCCTGACCCTCCACGACGGTGGCACCATGAACTATGCTGATGCTAAGGCCGCCGGGGTCATTGCCGTCACCTACTACAGCGGTGCCGACGGCACCGGCAGCACGGTGACTGCCAACGACCCCTCCACCTGGGTGCGGAGCTTTACCATCCAGATAAACAAGGCAGATGACAACCCGGTGCGGCGTGTGGAGGTAAAGGACCTCCCTACCCACGAGGATCAGCGCAATGTGCCCACCGGAGAGAAATGGACTTACAAAAACAGCGTCAGCATCCAAGGCAGCTCTCAGAGTGACACGGCAGAGGACACCTACCACAGTTACAAGAGCTTTGAAAAACGGGTGTCGGCGAACAGCGATCAGGACGAATCTGGTTACCAAAGCGGAGACCAGACCTACCAATACAGTGACCTCAGCGGCAACAACCTCCACTATCAGCTGGTGGTGCAGACCGCTGCCGAGGATGATGCCGCCATCGTCATCACCGATACCCTGCCGGAAAACACTGAGTTCAATGAGAACTGGGTAACGATCGGCATGGACGAAGGGGCCCCGGATAAGATCAGCGAGTTGAAGGGTGCCGCTGCCACTGTGGCCTACGAGAAAACCACCCGGCAGCTGACCATTACCATCCGCGACTACAACCTGAGCAAGAACAAACAACACAAGTTCCGCATTCTGTACAAGGTGAGCGTGGACGACGATCCCCGCTGGCAGAACCCCTCGGTGGGCCAGGTGACCTACACCAACACGGCCCAGTGGGGCGAGCTGACCGAGACCCTCCACACCACGGTAGAAAAGACTGTGGACCCCCTGAAAAAGACCGGAAAGCTGGTGGATGGCAAAACCGACCGCATCGAGTACCAGGTGGTGGTGAACCCGGCCCGGAAGGACCTGTCGGTGGAAGCCAACAAGGCCCCGACCATTGAGCTGTGGGACGACGTAAAAGCCCAGAACGGTGCCATTGTCCGGGGAGACCCGGCGTCTGTAAAGCTGTATTACTTCCAGTATGACGAAGCCAACAACGCCGTGACCCGAGGGAAAGAAGTGCCTCGCAACCTGTACCAGGTGCTGCCGGCAGATGACAATGGCTGGCTCCACATGGTGATCCCCAACAAGGCCGCCATGATCCTGGTGTACCAATGTGATGTAAAGCAGGGCAGTGCTGCTGAGGATTACAACGTGGACAACACCGTCAAGCTGGGCAATGGGGCCTCCACCAATTCGGATTCCATCAACTTTACCTATGCATCTGCCGCCACGGCCTCCACCGGACAGTTCCTGCTCCACAAGGTGGACGATTACTCCGGCGTGGCATTGCAGGGAGCAGAGTTTACCATCTGGCAGTATGATCCGAAAACCCAGGCATGGCAGCGCTGGAGCGGCGGCGTAAACGGCACCGTCACCACCAACGAAAAGGGCCAGGTGAGCCTGACGGTGCTGGAAAACGGCAGCGAACAGACCCTGAAGCCGGACCTGCTGTATAAGATCGTGGAGACCAAAGCACCCCAGAACTACCAGAAGGACGATACCCCCCACTATGTGCTGTTCCATAAGAGCAGCGAGACCCCCCAGACGGCCTTTGATACCGCTACGGGCAAGGGGACGGCGATGGATGGAGAAAAAATCATCCAGTTTGAAGATGTCCAGGTGGGCAGTGCCGCCCAGACCACCACGGCCCAGTATACCAACCGCTACAGCAACCTGACCGTCAGCAAGCTCTGGCTGGATGCCGACACCCGCCAGCCGGTGGAACCGGCGGCAGAGAATATTGAAATCCAGGTCTGGCGTTACACCGACAGCGTGGAGAGCAAGGAGCCGTTCGAGAAAGCTACCCTGAACAAGACCAACAACTGGACCTGGTCCAAGTCGGGGGACGAGCTGCCCCTGAAGGACAAGAACGGCAATGCGTACCACTACCTGGTGGAGGAAACGACCACCGGCAACTGGAACGTGTACATCTCCAACAACGGCGTGCAGACCGGCAATATCACGGTGCAGAACTACGTCTACACCGGCTACGAGCTGCCGTCCACCGGCGGCATGGGCACGGCACCCTTCGGGGTGCTGGGCGGCGCACTGGCCGCTGCAGCAGCCCTGCTGCTGGTCCGCAAACGGAAACAGAACGAGGAGGAGTGAGCAGCCATGAAACAAAACAAAAACAACCGGTTTGCCGCTCTTCTGCTGGCGCTGTGCATGGCCGTGTGCTGTGCACTGCCCGCGCTGGCAGCCCCCGCGGCCAGCGCCAACATCGACCTGAGCCGCACCGGCAGCATGGACGTGACCCTGTACGACCACCAGAACGATGTCCCCCTGCGGGGCGGCGCACTCACCGTGTACAAGGTGGCGGACGTGGCCCGCACCAACGGCGACCTGCACTTTGTGTACACCGCCGACTTTACGGGCTGCGGCATCGCGCTGGGCGACCTGACGGACAGCACGCTGGCTTCCAGGCTGGAAGCCAAACTGCCCGCCCGCGCCGCCGGCACCACCCATAAGATCAGCGAGCAGGGCATCGTCTCCTTTGACGCGCTGCCGCTGGGCCTGTACCTCGTGGTGCAGACCGAGAACTCCAAGGGCTACGAGGCCATCAATTCCTTCCTGGTGTCGCTGCCCATGGCGGACGAAAGCGGCTGGCTCTACACCGTGGACGCCACCCCCAAGGTGGGCGCGCCCACGCAGGAGGTGACCCCGCCCGAACCGGAAACTCCCAGCACGCCTTCGGAACCGGGCAAACCGTCCGAGCCGGAGAAGCCCTCGGAGCCGGACAAGCCCACCCAGCCCGGCACCCCGGATGAGCCGGACAACCCGGATATGCCGGTCAATCCCAACGACCCCAACCGCCCGGTGTCGCCCGGCAACCCGGACAACCCGGTGAACCCCGGCAACCCGGACAGCCCGGTGGCGCCGGGCCGCCCGGACGGCAATGCACTGCCCCAGAGCGGCCAGCTGAACTGGCCCATCCCGTTCATGGCCTGCAGCGGCGTGCTGCTGTTTGCCGTCGGCTGGGTGCTGGACCGGAAGGAGACGCTGGCATGAACACAAAGCAGAAGATCGGCCGCGCCTGCATGATCGTGGGCATCCTGCTCATTCTGGGCGCACTGGCCCTGCTGGGCTATAACCAGTGGGACGCCAACCGCGCCGACAAGGCTTCGCAGGATGCCCTGGGCAAGCTGGAAGAGACCCTGACCGAGACCACTGAGGACAAGACGAAGGACGAAGAGCCGGTGGTCCAGCCGGAGCTGGACCCGGAGCAGGAGATGACCGTCACCGACATCGACGGCTGGGGCTACATCGGCTACCTGTCCATCCCGTCCATCGGGCTGGAACTGCCCGTGATGAGCGAGTGGAGCTACGCCGGCCTCAAGGTGGCCCCGGGCCGCTACTCCGGCTCCACCTACGCTGACAACATGGTGGTCTGCGCCCATAACTATGCAAAGCACTTCAGCCCCATCAAATGGCTGGCTGAAGGGGCACAGGTCTATTTTACCGATATGGATGGAATGCGGTGGAGCTATGAGGTCTCCTATGTGGAGAACCTGCAGCCTACCCAGATCGAAAAAATGACCGAAAAGACGGAAGATTCCGACAACTGGGACCTGACCCTCTTCACCTGCACCACCGGCGGCCGTGCCCGCTGTGCCGTGCGGTGTGTGCGGACGGGTTACCCGGTGCTCACGACGGAGACCGCAGAATAAGATGCAAAAAGCCCCTGTGCGCTGGCACCGGGGATTTTTTA
>ENA-UEQS01001892-UEQS01001892.1-human-gut-metagenome-genome-assembly--contig:-NODE-1892-length-12381-cov-12.909867_pt1 | contig 12381 bp, 8 predicted proteins | sample MGYA00242953_ERZ507953 | MGnify/ENA primary metagenome ERZ507953 (study PRJEB26167, sample SAMN06115474) | human gut metagenome | host: Homo sapiens | place: China:Jiangsu | collected 2016-07-06...
AAATACATATAATTACCGAAATTCCCTGATAGAACATACCCCTGAAACGACCGTTATTCTACCCGATTTGGGAATCTTCAACATTGATATTTCAGCAGGGTGGAAACATTCCATTATTAAGGATAGAAAAGAAACGGCACAAACAAAATTTGAAAAATCATTTAACGCATTAAAAGGAGAAGTACAAATTTCTTTAGGAGGAAGATTTAGTGAAAAAGCAGAGCACACAATCAAATATACCATAAATAGTCAACTCCCCAATATAGCACAACTACGTTCAGAAGTCAACAACTCTAATCCTTACTTTATCAGCAGTGGAAATCCAAATCTGAAAGCCAGTACCATACATAAAATTTGGTGGAAAGAACAGTATCGCTTTAATGACTACGGACATTTGATAAATTCGGAATTAACTCTAGCTTTCATAAAAAACAGCATCTCCAATAGGAGCACTTATTTTAACAAAGCAACTTACTTGCCTGATTTTAACTATACGGCTATTGCAAATAGTACGCTCAGCAGTTACGACAATCTAAATGGAGCATGGAATATAGATTGGGATATTTCCTGGATGTATCCCATCGTAAAAATCAAATCCAATTTAGATGTTAATATTAACAATAAGTATGAACATTTGCCTTACTACTATGATAATATACGGGATATAACGAAAATAAGCACAACAAGGATAGGAACCAGATTCGCTACCAATCTGATTCCTCGATTACGTGCATCAGCCTATTGGAGCATCCACTATCGACAAGCCTCCAATAAAGTGAATGACCAATCGAACCGGATATTAACAAATCGTTTAACGGTAGACATGACGTGCACTCCCATGTTGAAGTACTTCTTTACAAAGGTATCATATACCTATCAACATCAGAACAACAAAACCTATCATCAAATTGATAAAGAAAATATCTTAAATATTTATGCTGGAGCGAAAGTATTCAACCGACAGGCAGAAGTAAGCATTACAGCATTTGACTTATTAAATTCATATCATAACCGTATTATCCAAATGAAAGATAACCATACCAGTTATATTGACAGAGAGAACTTCGGGCGGTATTTTACCATAAATTTCTCCTGGAAATTCAGAAAAATCAAATCGAACCGGATGGATATTTCAAGAGGGGTTGCATGGTAATATGAATAAGAAATCTATTAATCATTTAAAATAAAAAGTATGAGTACTCCTATTGTCGAAGTCAAGCATTTATCCCATCGTTATAGTGTCGATTGGGCCATTCGCGATATCAATTTTTCTATTGAAAAAACAGGAATATTAGGTCTGTTAGGGTCTAATGGAGCAGGTAAGTCCACCACTATGAATATCATCTGTGGAGTTTTAAATCAAACGGAAGGGGATGTATTTATCAATGGCATCGATCTACGAAAAAATCCGGTTGAAGCAAAAAAACATATTGGTTTCTTACCTCAAAAACCACCTCTCCATCCAGACTTGACTGTCGACGAATATCTCATACACTGTGCCACATTGCGGAGAATAGAGAAATCAAAAGTTCGTGAAGCCGTAGAAATAGCCAAAGAACGTTGCGCTATTGCCCATTTTAGCAAACGGCTGATAAAAAATCTTTCAGGCGGATATCAACAAAGAGTAGGAATTGCACAGGCTATTGTACATAATCCTCCATTCGTAGTACTTGATGAACCTACAAACGGGCTTGATCCTAACCAAATTGTCGAAATACGCAATCTGATTAAAGAAATTGCTGAAGATCATTCTGTCCTACTCTCCACTCATATCCTGTCGGAAGTGCAAGCTACCTGCAATGATATTCGTATGATTGAACATGGTAAAGTCGTATTTTCAGGTAGCATGAAAGACTTTGACAACTATGTGGTTCCAAGTAGTTTCACCGTTACATTTGCCCTTCCCCCTTCTATAGAAGAACTAGCAAAGATAGAACATGTGTTGAATATAGAAGAACTCTATCCCGGTACATTCCGGATACGCTTTGATGACGATGAAAACATAACTGAACGAGTAGTAGCCTTAAGCATACAAAACGGATGGCGGCTGAAAGAAATCACGATGGAACGCTGCTCTCTTGACATAATCTTTGCACAACTATCGGGAAAACTTAAAAATAATATCTAACATGACGGATTTAAAGATTATAATGCGTATTGCCCGAACCGATCTGGCCATTTTATTCTATTCGCCGATTGCATGGTTCATATTGATTGTTTTCTCATTCCTGACAACATCAAGTTTTACGTTATTAATGGAGAATATAGTGACCGACTATGATCTGTCAGGAGGCAAAGAAGTTTCTTTGAGCGGTATCTGCTTCTTAGGTAGTTACGGTTTTTTGTCCTCCGTCGTATCAAACATATACATCTATATTCCATTGTTGACAATGGGACTCATCAGTCGCGAAACGGCATCGGGTTCAATCAAACTGGCATATTCATCCCCAGTCACCAGTGGTCAGATCGTATTGGGTAAATATCTTGCAGCCATCGGATTTGGTTGCTGTCTGATGCTTGTCCCGATAGCCAGTGCTATTTATGGCAGTTTGGTAATCCCTTCTTTTGATTGGGCTCCTGTACTAGTCGCCCTTCTAGGACTCTATTTATTAATATGCGCCTATTGCGCTATCGGGCTCTTTATGTCCTCACTCACGACTTATCAAGTAGTAGCAGCAGTTGGGACACTTATTGTATTAGCCATACTGAATTTTGTAGGAAATATCGGCCAGGAATACAATTTTATACGCGAACTGACTTATTGGCTGTCAATAAACGGAAGAACAATCGATATGCTGAATGGAGTAATTCGGAGTGAAGATGTGATTTATTTCGTGGTCGTAGTAACCCTTTTCCTGACATTTACCACTTTCAAACTTACATCCGACCGACGAACTATCAGTCGTTTCCGGCAAGCAATCAGTTATCTGGGATTTTTTGTCGCAGCAATGGCAATTGGCTATTTCACTTCACGTCCGGGAATGATCAAGGTATGGGATACAACACGCACAAAACTAAACTCACTTACCGAAAATAGCCAACACGTATTAGCTAAATTGACAGGACCGGTAACTATTACCAATTATGTTAACCTACTTGATAACAAATCATATCGCTACCTCCCTATCATGAAGAAAGCGAATGAAACAATCTTCGAACCTTATTGTCTCGCTAAACCGGACCTGCAAGTGAAATATGTCTATTATTATGATTTCGCCCCCAACGGCGTTGCAAATAATCCTAAGTTTCAAGGCAAAACAGTAGATGAGATGCGTGATTATATGACCATGATTTATAACTTGAATCCTCATTTATTCAAATCTCCGGAAGAAATCCGCCAAATCATCGACCTGCGTGAAGAACAAAATACATTTGTTCGCATTATGGAAACGCAAGATGGAAAACGTACCTTCATCCGTGATTTTGAAGATATGGATGCAACGCCATCCGAAGCGGAAATTACAGCAGCCATCAAAAAGATGATTTCAACTCCTCCCACTGTTGCCTTTATCAAAGGAGACGGTGAACGTGAGGTGTCCAAATCCGGTGACCGCGATTATAGCAACTTCTCCATTGAGAAATATTCTAGAGCCGCCTTAATTAATCAAGGCTTTGATGTCTGCGAGATCGACATTTCTCACGGAGACACCATTTCTTCCCTAATCAATATCGTGGTCCTTGCAGAAATGAGAACCCCGCTTACAGAAAAAGGAGAAAATCAACTGGAGGCTTACCTGGCTCGTGGAGGTAATTTATTTATTCTCACCGATACAGGCAGGCAAGAAGTTATGAATCCTTTTTTAAGCAAATTCGGTATCAAAATGGAAGAATACCAACTGGCACAATCTTCCGCTGATTTCTCTCCTAATCTGATTCTAGCCAAGGCAACCCATGAATCGGGAAAACTTACATTCGGATTCAAAGATGATTTTCCCAAATATGATTTACGTGTCTCTATGCCCGGATGTGTAGCCCTTACATGCTCCAACAACGATTACGGCTTCCAATATACTCCGATTCTTGAAACAAATGCCAAAGGTGTATGGATTGAAAAAGAACAAACAGATTTACAGGAATCACCAGTAGAATGTAATGCTTCGGCAGGAGAGAAAGAACAAACCTATATCACAGCCTATGCCCTTTCACGCCAACTGAAAGATAAAGAGCAGCGTATTATCATCTCTGGTGATGCGGATTGCATAAGCAACACCGAACTGACTCTTTCACGCGAAGGATATAGATCAGGAAACTTTAATCTGATTATCGAAAGCTTCCGCTGGCTTTCCGGAGGAGAATTTCCGATCGACGTACGCCGTCCCCATTGTACCGATAACAAACTTTCGATCGGAGTGAAAGATATTGGTACAATGAAAACTATTTTCATAATCATTATACCAGCTATCCTCTTACTTATAGGAGTTGGCATCTGGTTTTTCCGCAGAAGAAATTAATAAGAGAAAAAGATGAACTTAAGACTTATACTTAGAATAGCCCGTACCGAACTAGCGGTACTCTTTTACTCACCGGTCGCATGGTTGCTACTGATTGCATTTACATGCCAGGTAGGATTCGATTTTATGAATATCCTGACGGAAATAGTAAAAATAAAAGCATTGGGCAACACGATCACTTTCAGTGTCACAGCCGGTTTTGTCCTTGGTCTCAAAGGAATATATGAAGTAATTCAGGAAACGATCTATCTGTATATTCCTTTATTAACCATGAACTTGATGAGTCGTGAATATTCATCAGGCTCTATCAAACTACTTTATTCATCACCGGTAAATAGTATCCAAATCATTACCGGCAAGTTTGTATCAATGGTGGTATTCGCCCTGATCTTTGTCATCATCCTTGCCCTACCGACAATCGTAATGTTTATCTCCGTGCCGCATGTCGATATTACACTTATCTTGGCGGGATTGTTATCCATGTTTCTGTTGATACTGACCTATTGTTCTATCGGTCTCTTTATGACCACACTCACATCTTACCAGGTTGTGGCAGCTGTCGCCACCCTTTCCGCATTAGCATTTCTCAATTATGTGGGAGGAATTGGGCAGGAGTCCATACTCTTTAGAGAAATTACTTATTGGCTATCCATTAAAGGACGTGCCAGTGAGATGGTTGGAGGATTGATATGTAGCGATGACGTTATCTATTTCCTTGCCGTAATTTTATTATTCCTCTGGCTATCGGTCATTAAACTGAACAACGAAAAAACACACCGTTCACTCCTTTCAAAAACAATGCGCTATGCCTTAGCTGTATGTACCATTATAGTTATCGGCTTTGTCAGTTCCCGTCCGGCAATGATGAGCTTTTATGATGCTACCCGCAGCAAACAACGTACACTTTCGGAAGAAAGTCAGAAAGTGATGAAGCAATTATCCGGACCTATGACAATCACAACTTACGTCAATATTTTCGATAAAGAATTTGATGTCGCTTCTCCAAAAGAGCAAAAAGAGGATATGGCACGCTTCAAAATGTACACACGTTTCAAACCGGAGATAAAGATGGAGTATGTTTACTATTACTCCACACCGAAAGACAGTGCCCTTTATCGCCAATATCCGAATAAGAACATTCGTGAGATAGCTTATGAAGTTGCCAAGAAAAAGAACTTCAATCCCCAAAAGCTGAAAAGTGCCGAAGAACTGAAAGAAAAAATAGACTTGGCAAAAGAAAACTACCGATTTGTGCGTGTTGTTGAGCGTGGATCCGGTGAACAAGCCCGCCTTCGCTTGTTCGACGATATGGAATATCACCCTTCTGAAACAGAAATCTCCGCAGCATTGAAGAAAATGCTTGTTACTCCTGTGAAGGTAGGCGCCATCACAGGACATCAGGAACGTTCCACCACTAAAAAGGGAGATCAGGATTACTCACTTTTTGCCACACATGGACGCTTTCGTTATTCCATGATTAATCAAGGTTTTGATTTGGTGGAACTGAATCTGAAGGATATGAATGATATACCAAGTAATATCAATATATTACTTATCGCTGAAATGCGTTCTTCCATGAGTTCCAAAGAACAAGAAATCATAGATCGTTTTCTTGAACGCGGAGGTAATATGATGATTATGGGAGACGTCGGACGTCAGGAAGTAATGAATCCTTTACTCCGGAAAGTTGGTTTAAAACTGTTGCCGGGAATCATTGCACAACCTTCTGATGTTAATCCCGGAGACCTCGTTCTCGCGAAAGCTACCCAGATAGCCGCCGACAGTATAGGAGGCTTCTACAAACGTATGGTTGACAGGCAGACGCATAGCGCAGTCACCATGCCATCGGCTGTTGCTCTGGAAGTTGTCGATACAACAAAATTCCATCCAATAGTTTTATTACAAAGCAACGCTCAACAAACATGGATTGAGTATCAAACAAAAGATTTTGTGAATGATTCCCTTTCTTTGGACTCTCTTCAAGGTGAAAAGCTAGGAGCCTATCCCACGGCAATAGCGTTAACCCGCAAGATAAAAGGCAAAGATAAAAAACAACGGATCATTGTGTTGGGTGATGCAGACTGTTTCAGCAATGCCGAACTACAAAAAAGCTCAAGACCGGGTATCTATTCATTCAACTTCAATATGATTCCCGGTTCATTCCGTTGGCTATGCTATAATGAATTTCCGGTATCTTCTTCCAGAGCCCCTTATCTCGACAAAGATATCAGCCTGACTCCTATGGATCTATCCACTATCAAAATTATCTATTGCTATGGCATTCCATTTATTATTGGTCTGTGTGGCATTTGGATATGCTGGAGAAGAAGAAAACGATAAAAAGAAAGAATTAGACTTCCGGCAAGCAGATTTTGTGCCTGTCGGAAGTCTAATTCTTTCATAAACTCCTTCAAAACTATGCCTTCAACCGCATCACAAACCGACTTCCCTTCCCCAATTCACTCTCTACCGTCAGCGTACCACCATGAGCTTCCACAAAATCCTTAGAAATAGATAATCCCAAGCCACTGCCTTGTACTTTCGTTCCGGGTACACGGAAATAACGGTCGAAGATGCTTTTGTGATAACGCGGATCAATGCCTTTGCCAAAGTCCTGGACATACAATTCGATCCAGTTCTCATCCTGTTTGGCACCGATAATCACACGCCCGTTTTCCTTTGAATAACGAATAGCGTTACTTAACAGATTCGTCAACACCCAGGCAATCTTCTCACTGTCGACAAAAAGTTTGCCGATTTTCTCTTCCGGATATTCCACTTCTATCTGGATATTAAACTTATCCGCTTGCACTTGATTAGCTTTAATCGCATATTCGATCAACTCAATCGGTTTGGTGATCTTCGGCATAAACTGTAGTTTTCCCGCTTCCACCTGGGTCATGTTAAGCAATTCTCCGGTGATACTCAACAAACGCTCGCTATTCTCCTTGATACTCTTAGACAGTTGCTCCTGTTCATCATTCAATGCACCGACACGCTTATCTTCCAACAGCTGGAGGCTCATCATAATAGCAGCAATCGGAGTCTTCAGTTCATGAGATATCGTCGAGATAAATGTAGTCTTGGCAGAATCCAGTTCCTTAAATTCCGTGATATTCTTTAATAAAATAACATCACCCAGTTTGCGAGGTTCCCCTTTTTCAGCCTCCGTATTAATGATAGGGACATAAGAGGCCTTAAAGTAACTCTCTTTGTCGTCAGCATATATCTTCAATGGTTCCTTCTGCTCGCTTGGCGTCACCAGTTCACGGATCAACCGCCGCAACAGGTCATTCTTCAAAGCCAGTTCCTCCGCCGATTGACGAATCACATTCTCCCGTTTCAGATTCAAGACATTGAGTGCTTCCTCATTGATAAACAGAATTTCACGCTCCATATTCAAGCCGATCACCGGATCATCTATACTGTTTACAATTGCTTCAATAAATTTCTTTGCAGAAAGAATATCCGACAAAGTACTGGCACGATATTCGGTCAAACGCTCCGCCATCCGGTTAAAACTATCCGCCACATCCCGGAATTCTTCATTATTATTCATCTGCAGACGCTTCTCATAATTATGATTGGCTATTTCAAGAATTCCCTCTTTCAGCTCTTTAATAGGCTTGCTGATAGTACGGGGCAACCAATAAAGCAATATCAGTCCGGTCAAGATACAGATTCCTCCCGTTACGGAAATCCATAACAAAGCACGTTCCAATCCGGGCATAGCAGCAGGACTATCAGGTTCTGTCGCTGTCAGAATTTGAAGATTCACAACTGAAAGTGTTACCAGCAAAATAATCATTCCGGCCAGCATTCCGATACCGAGAATCAGTTTCGTTTTAATATTCATAACGTTCATACGATTAATATTATGCAAGTATAATCAAATCTACATTAGCTTGTGACAAATTATTTAAAAACTTTCTATATCCCAGTATAGAACAAATAGCGTATGGCAACCTTAAATTAGGAGTTCCCATGCAAACAGTCGATATCTGTTTCTCTTTACAAACCTTGACGATGCTCCCCAAAATATCCTTCGACTGCACCTGCACCACCTCTCCCCCAAGTTCCGCCACGAGCTTAAAATGGTTCAACAGATACCGTTGACTGGCTAGATCAATTCTATCCATACTCTCTTTCGGAGTCTGAACATACAGGGCTATAAAAGTAGTATTATACCGGGTTGCCAACTTTGCCGCCTTTCTGATAATTCGTCGGGGTGTTTTCTCGTGACTACTGATACAAGCCATAAACTTCTCATGCCGAAGTCCGACGGCTACTCCCATCACCACCTCATTCTCCACCTTTTTTTCTACCCGCAACGCCACTTCCTTCAGAGCCAACTCACGCAATTGAAGAATATTCTCGGTTCTAAAGAAATTATCCAATGCTGTCTGAATCTTTTCCGGACGATAGATCTTTCCCGCTTTCAAACGGGCAATCAGTTCTTCTGCCGTCAAGTCAATATTCACCACCTCATCCGCTTCCTGAAGCACACTGTCGGGCACTCGTTCTTTCACTTCAATCCCCGTAATCTCCTGCACTTCTTCATTCACGCTTTCGATGTGCTGAATATTGATTGCCGAAATCACATTGATTCCCTCATCCAGCAGAGTTATCACATCTTGCCAACGTTTCTCATTCAGGCTGCCTTCTACATTGGTATGCGCCAGTTCGTCCACAATTACTATTTCCGGATGGATACGGATAATCGCATCCACATCCATTTCTTCCAACTCTTTCCCCTTATAGAAGATTTTGCGACGCGGAATGACAGGGAGCCCTTGCAGTAACGCCTCGGTCCCGGCACGTCCATGAGTTTCGATATAGCCGATTTGTACGTCCACACCGTTCTCCAGCAGTTCATGTGCCTCCTGAAGCATACGATATGACTTTCCCACACCGGCTATCATACCGATATAGACCTTGAATTTGCCCCGGTGGGACTTCTTTATCAGATCCAAAAAATACTGTACACTATGTTCTCTATCATCCATTACGTCAATCTGTTATTTTAAACATCCTAACCCGTAGTAATCATCACGATCACCACGGGTTTCACAAAAATTCATGAGTTTATTTTATGGCCTTAAAGTTACGCCAAATACTAAATGGGCGTCCTCCAAACGTGGATTCCATATAGCCTGTACAAATATAGGCAATGAAAACTTATCATTAAAATTTATTGCTTTCGTTGCTTTCAAAGCTAGGTTCGTCACTGCAAACCCATTCACATTATACTGCGGAGTCTTATAAGGAACCACTCCACAAGTGGCATTCAGATCAACTCCTTTCACACTGAACGGATAATTCAGTTCTACGTAAGAAGAGTATGCCTGCTTTTCCTCCCCCTCATCAGTCGTTTTTCTGTCAGCACCGGCAAACATGGTATACCATGCGATAGATAACGGGAACTTTTCAATAGGAAGCGTATAAGCTAACCCTGCTTCAAAATGATGTCCGGTGTCTCCACTTTTAAAATGGAAATAATTATTGGTAAGTTCTCCATTAGCCACATCAGCTTGTCCGTCCCACCAAAGAGTGGCTACAGAAAGTGTCGGTCCCGCTTCACCAAACTTATAAGCTGCGGTTAGGTCAATTTCTTTATTACTCTCACTCAAACTGGTTGAGCCCCATGCAGTAAGCGAGAAATTACCTATGCTAAATCCCAAAGTCGGCTGAAAGGAAGCGGCTCCCCCCTGATAAATACCACGCCATACATACGAACTTACCAAATCACCTTGTATAGTAAACTCTTGTGCTTGTGCATTGCCAGTTCCCAACATACATACGGCTGCTACAGCCATTGTTCCTAAAATACTCTTTTTACTAAAAAAACTTTTCATACTTTTTATCTAATTCTATTTTATGTTCCTGTAAAAAAGCAGCGCCCCATCCAACCCTGTTAATTTGAACCGCGGCATAACCCAAACGGTCCGGACAGGAACGCTGCTCAATCTTCATCTACTTATTGCTTTCCTCTAAAGCGATATTCAATTTCAAGACATTCACCTTTTCTGTTCCCAACAACCCCAAAAACGGTTTTTCTATGCTTTTATCAACAATCGCTCTTACTTGTTTTTCTGTTAATCCACGTGCTTGTGCTACTCTCTTCACTTGTACATACGCACATTGAGGAGTTATATTAGGATCCAGTCCCGAACCACTGGCCGTAACCATTTCGGCAGGCACATCCGCACGATTCAAATAAGGATGATGTACAAGGAAAGTATCAATACGCGCTTTCACTTCATCCAGATATTCTTGATTCGTAGGCCCTTTATTACTACCTGCGGAACTCGTCGCATCATACCCGTCACCGGCAGAAGAAGGACGTCCCCAGAAATAAATATCTTTTGTAAACATCTGACCCACATTGGCTGCTCCCACTACTTTCCCATCCAGCGTAGCCACCTCGGCATTTCCTTTATTAGGACCTGCTACCTGTGCGAACACCCACAGGATAAGGATATAGAACACGGAGAAAAAGACACAAAAAGCAAGTGTTATTTTTAAAGACTTCAATAAAGTTTTCATTGCTATTGTTTTTTAATTAAAAGAATAAACCTACTACTAAATCTATCAATTTGATTCCCACGAAAGGAGCAATCACACCACCCACACCATAGATCAGCAGATTACGGCGAAGCAAAGCACTTGCACCTATCGGTTTGTATTGCACACCACGCAAAGCCAGCGGAATCAGAATCGGAATAATAATCGCATTAAAAATGACTGCCGAAAGAATGGCGCTTTCAGGACTATGCAGATGCATGATATTCAGAGCAGCCAGTTCAGGAATAGCAATCATAAACAAGGCAGGAACAATTGCGAAATATTTGGCCACGTCATTGGCAATAGAGAAAGTAGTCAGCGTACCACGTGTCATCAACAATTGTTTACCGATTTCCACAATCTCGATCAATTTCGTCGGATCGTTATCCAAGTCGACCATATTACCGGCTTCCTTTGCTGCCTGTGTACCGCTATTCATGGCTACACCCACATTGGCTTGTGCCAGAGCAGGAGCATCGTTCGTTCCGTCTCCCATCATTGCAACCAATTTACCAGCCTGCTGTTCCTTCTTGATATATTCCATCTTATCTTCCGGTTTAGCTTCAGCGATAAAATCATCCACACCGGCTTTTTCGGCAATATATTTTGCAGTTAATGGGTTATCTCCTGTCACCATGACCGTCTTCACTCCCATCTTACGCAGACGTTCGAAACGTTCCTGAATACCCGGTTTGATAATATCCTGCAACTCAATGACACCGGTCACTTTCTTGTTTACACATACTACCAATGGCGTACCACCATTGCTGGAGATAGAAGAAATGACCTCTTCCACTTCTTTCGGGAATTCATTTCCTTCACCTTCCACCATCTTACGGATAGCGTCGAAAGCACCTTTACGAATCTGTGTTCCATCTGCCAGGTCTACTCCCGAACATTTGGTTTCAGCCGTAAACTTAATCATTCGTGCTCCCGTTGTATTCAGGTTACGCATACGGATGCCCGACTCGCGTCCCAGTTCTACGATAGACTTACCTTCCGGCGTTTCATCGGACAAGGAAGACAACAGACAAGTCTCTACAAAATCGTGCAAATTGACACCCGGAGCCGTATGGAAATGAGTTGCTTTACGGTTACCGATGGTGATAGTACCCGTTTTATCCAGCAACAACGTATCAATATCACCGGCAGTCTCTACCGCTTTACCGGATTTAGTAATCACGTTGGCACGGAGCGCGCGGTCCATACCGGCAATACCGATGGCAGAGAGAAGTCCACCGATAGTTGTCGGAATCAGACACACAAACAAAGAAATAAGCGAAGCAATGGTGATGACCGTATTACTATAGTCGGCAAACGGTTTCAAGGTAACACACACTATGACGAAAACAAGCGTAAAACCTGC
>ENA-UEQS01001912-UEQS01001912.1-human-gut-metagenome-genome-assembly--contig:-NODE-1912-length-12255-cov-6.750370_pt1 | contig 12255 bp, 8 predicted proteins | sample MGYA00242953_ERZ507953 | MGnify/ENA primary metagenome ERZ507953 (study PRJEB26167, sample SAMN06115474) | human gut metagenome | host: Homo sapiens | place: China:Jiangsu | collected 2016-07-06...
TGCACGCGATGGGCCCGAACGTGGCCGGTGTTATCGGCTCTGCCGTTGCTGCTGGTATCCTGATCAACATCTTCGGCTAAGCATTCCCTGAAAAACAAACGTTCCCGTCCGGTGGTCCTGTACTGCCGGGCGGGTTTTGTTTTGTCACTGTGCAAGCTCTGATAGAGAAGCGCTATCTGATAAAATTCGGCTTTTTAAACGAAACAACGCCGAAAAAGTAACTTTATCAACGTGCGAAAGTTCGGCGCTGCTGATAAAGTTGGAACTTTATCAATGAGAGTAACTTTATCAAACTGATAAACTTCAATAAAATAACGTAGGTAAAATATTAAATTTGAACTTTATCACTTGTTTTACTACAGTAGGGAAGCCGTGTGGACCAGCTGCAGCCAACATCCTCCCGGCCTGCCGATAAAAGCAATTGCACAGCCGGAACCGGGCGGAGGTGGTTCCGACCCCCTGCGCAGAAAATGGGCCGCAACAGTTCCGCGCCAATGCCTCCGGCAAACCCACCGGCTATTCTCAATTTCTTCAAATTGTGGTATACTGTTCTTTAAGAGTAAATGATAAAGGAACAGGGAGACCCATGGCAACAGATCTGACACAAGAATTCTGCGCTCTGCGCGACACCTATATCGAAAAGCAGTTCGGCCGCCTGAACGAGATGCAGCGGCGGGCGGTGTTCACCACCGACGGCCCGCTGCTCATCCTGGCCGGAGCCGGCAGCGGCAAGACCACCGTGCTGGTCAACCGCATTGCCAACCTCATCCGGTTTGGCGCGGCCCACGGCTCAAAGCAGCTGCCCCGCCCCGCCACCGAAGAGGACGTCAAGGCCCTGCGCAGTGCCATCATGACCGGCACCGCCGCGCCCGGCTGGCTGGACGGTATGTTGCGGCAGAACGCCGTGCGCAGCTGGAACGTGATGGCCATCACCTTTACCAACAAGGCGGCCGGGGAGATGAAGGAGCGCCTGCGCCGGATGCTGGGCGGGGAAGAGGGCGACGAGGTGTTTGCCTCCACCTTCCACTCGGCCTGTGTGCGCATCCTGCGCCGCTGGGCGGAGGAGATCGGCTACCCCCGCAGCTTTACCATCTACGACACCGACGACGCCCAGCGGGTGATGAAGGCGGTGTACAAGGACCTGAACGTGGATGACAAGTTCTTCCCCATCAAGAGCGCCATCAACCAGATGAGCCGCTGGAAGGATCAGCTGGTCAGCCCGGAACAGGCCCTTGCCAATCCCGCCAAGGACACCAAGGGGGCGCTGGCGGCTCGCATCTATGCCGCCTACGAAAAGCGGCTGAAGGAGGCCGGTGCCTTCGACTTCGACGACCTCATCTACCAGACCGTGCAGCTGCTGGCAGAGCACCCGGACGTGCGGGACTTCTACCAGACCAAATACAAATACCTGCTGGTGGACGAGTATCAGGACACCAGTGTGGCGCAGTTCCGTCTGGTGAGCCTGCTCACCGGCCCGGAGCGCAACATCTGCGTGGTGGGCGACGATGACCAGAGCATCTACCGCTTCCGCGGGGCTACCATTGAAAACATCCTCAACTTTGAAAAGTGCTACCCCGGGGCAAAGACCATCCGGCTGGAGCAGAACTACCGCTCCACCTCCAACATCCTGAACGCCGCCAACTGCGTCATCCAGCACAACACGGAGCGCAAGGGCAAGACCCTGTGGACCGACAACGGCGAGGGCGACAAGGTGCAGGTGTACACCGCCGAGAACGAGCAGGACGAGGCGATGCACATTGCGGATGTCATCGGCCAGCACCTCAAGGCGGGCGGCCATCTGGCCGACCACGCCATCCTCTACCGCATGAACGCCCAGTCGGCTCCCATCGAAAGCTACTTCACCCGCGCGGGCATCCCCCACAAGATCGTGGGAGGCCAGCGTTTCAACGACCGCAAAGAGGTCAAGGACATCCACTCCTATATGTCCATCGTGGCCAACCCCCGCGATGACGTGCGCCTGCGCCGCATCATCAACGAGCCTGCCCGCAAGATCGGCAACACCACGGTGGAGGTCATTGCAGACCTTGCCGCCCAGCAGGGGGTGAGCATGCTGGAGATCATCGGCCACGCCGACCAGTACGCCAAGCTCAGCCGGGCCATCATGCCGCTGCTCAAGTTCTGGCAGATCTACCAGAACCTGCAGGATTCGCTGGAGACCAAAACGCTGGACGCCTTTGCCGCCGACGTCATCGAGCTGACCGGCTACAAGGCCATGCTGGAAGCCGACGCCGCCAAGGGCCACGAGGACGCCGCCGACCGCCTGCAGAACCTGGGTCAGCTGGTGAACAACGTCAAGAACTACTGCGACCAGCACGGCGAGGACGCCACGCTGGAGGGCTATCTGGAAGATATCGCCCTCATCAGCGACATCGACAGCTACAACGAGAGCGCCGACCAGGTGGTGCTGATGACCATCCATTCGGCCAAGGGGCTGGAGTTCCCCTATGTGTTCCTCATCGGGATGGAAGAGGGCGTGTTCCCCAGCGAGATGAGCAAGTATTCCGAGGCGGACCTGGAAGAAGAGCGCCGCCTTGCCTACGTCGGCATCACCCGCGCCAAAAAGGAACTGTACATCTCCAACAGCGTCACCCGCATGCTCTACGGCCGCACCCAGCGCAACGAGCCCAGCCGCTTTTTGCGCGAGATCGAGCCGGAGTACATCGAAGAGACCCGCAGCCCGGTGCTGGAACAGCGTTCCCGTCTGGGCGGCTGGGGCAGCAGCTACAGCGACACCGTGCCCGGCGGCGCGTCCGGGTACTCCGGGCCTTCCGGCTGGGGCCGCAGCGCCGGGGGCTACGGTTCCGGCGGCTATGGTTCCCGCTCCGGCGGCGGTTACCTGAACCGCGAGTACAACGCCGGGGAGCGCAGCGGGTTCGGCTCCGGTTATGCCGGGCGGGGCACTTCCTCTTCCGGCTACGGTGCCGCCTACGGCAACAGCTCCACCCAGCCCAAGGTGCGTTCGGGCGGATTCGGTGCCGGGTATTCCGGCACGGGCACCGCAAAAAAGCCCATCAGCTTTACCGGTGCACCGGCGGCAAAGGCGGCGCCCGCAGGCTCCAAGCACTACGAGCCGGGCGACATCGTGGAGCACAAGGTCTTTGGCCGGGGCACCGTGCTCAAGGTCAAGCCTGCGGCCGGAGACCAGATCGTGGAGATCAACTTTGAAAAGGTCGGCATCAAAAAGACCATGGCCAATTTTGCGCCGCTGACCAAAATCACAACGGAGGAATGACACAAAAATGATGACAGTTCGTTTGATCGCCCATACCCCGGAGCCAGAAAAGGTGGTGGCGGCTGCCGCCAAGCTGTGCTACTCCGACGCCCACATCACCGACCTGCTGGACGGCCTGACCGAGGAAAAGACGGCAAAGTTCCTGACCATGCTCAGCGACCTGGGCCACGCCAGCCCCATCGAGCACGCCAGCTTCACCTTTGGCATCGAGGGGGTCAGCCGTACCTTGCTGGCCCAGATCACCCGCCACCGCATCGCATCCTTCAGCGTGCAGAGCCAGCGCTATGTGCGCCTGGACGATTTCCGCTATGTGGTGCCGCCGGAGATCGAAGCCATCCCGGAGGCAAAGGCGGCTTTCCTTGAGAGCATGAACGAGGACGCCAAACGCTACCTTGACCTTGCCCACAAGCTGGAAGAGGGCCACACCGCCCGCCTGATGGCCGAGGGCATGCCGGAAAAGGCAGCCCGCGCCAAGGCCGGCAAGCAGGCCAATGAGGACGCCCGCTTTGTGCTGCCCAACGCCTGCGAGACCAAGATGGTGGTCACCATGAACGCCCGCAGCCTGCAAAACTTTTTCCACCTGCGCTGCTGCAGCCGCGCCCAGTGGGAGATCCGCCAGCTTGCCGAAGAGATGTTCAAACTGGTGTACCCGGTGGCACCCCACATCTTTGCCAAATCCGGCCCGGCCTGCGTGAGCGGCCCCTGCCCGGAGGGCAAGATGTGCTGCGGCAAAACCGCCGAGGTGCGTGCAAAATATGCCGCCATCAAGGAAGGTGCCGCCGTATGAGCAAGGGCAAGCTGATCGTCATCGAGGGACTGGACGGCAGCGGCAAGGCCACCCAGGCAAAGCTGCTGGCCCAGCACCTGGCCAGCCAGGGCCTGCCGGTGCGGGAGGTCACCTTCCCGGATTACGCCAGCGATTCCAGCGCCCTGATCAAAATGTATCTGGCCGGGCAGTTCGGCTCAAAACCGGACGATGTGAACGCCTATGCGGCCTCCAGCTTTTTTGCGGTGGACCGCTATGCCAGCTACAAGACCGATTGGGGCCGCTTTTACGAGGAGGGCGGCGTGGTCATTGCTGACCGCTACACCACCTCCAATGCGGTGCACCAGTGCTCCAAGCTCCCGCCGGAGCAGTGGGAGGAGTTTTTGCACTGGCTGTTCGATTACGAGTTCCATCTGCTGGGCCTGCCCGCACCGGACAGCGTCATCTACCTGCAGGTGGACCCGGCGGTCAGCCAGCGGCTGATGACCGCCCGCTACCACGGTGACGAGAGCAAAAAGGACGTGCACGAGAAAGATACCGAGTATCTGGCCCGCAGCCGCCGCGCCGCCGAGTATTGCGCGGAGCATCTGGGCTGGACCACGGTGCACTGCACCCACAGCGACGCCATGCGCAGCATCGAGGACATCCAGGCCGAGGTGCAGGGCATCGTGCTGGGCCAGCTGAAATGATAAAATGAAGGCAGGTGCATCGGGAGTTTCTCTGAGGCGACTTCGCCCTCTCCGTCATTGCTTCGCAATGCCACCTTGCTCCCCTTTTTGTCGCTCACGCGACATCTTCCCCCGGCGCGGGGGAAGTCTGTCAAAGGGAGAGGCAAGAAACGTTGCGGTCAGGTTCTTGGCTCCCCCTTTGGGGGAGCTGTCACCGCAGGTGACTGAGAGGGCGAGCCTGCTGACCGATCATACGCCCGACGCACCTGTCGGATATACACATAAAATACGATAAGAGGGGGCATCCTGACAGATGTATCGTTTGATGCAGCCATCCGACAAGGCGGCTGTGCTGGCGCTGTGGCAGCGCGAGCGCGGCGAGTCGGAAGAATTTGCGGCCAACGCCGTGGAGCGTTTTGCAGGGCAGCAGAATGTCTATGTGGCCGAGGAAAATGACGCCATTGCCGCTGTGGCACTGGCGGTACCAGTCACGCTGCAGGGGCGGCAGGGCAGTTACCTCTACGGCCTGTGCGGACAGGGCAGTTTGATCCTGGCCGGCCTGCTGGACTACCTGTGCGCGCAGCAGAAGCTGCGGGGCGCAGGCTTTACCGTGGCCGTGCCCGCCACCCCGGAGCAGGCCGCTCTGCTGCAGGACAAGGGCTTTGCCCGCGCCTTTGCATTGCGCTGCCTGCCGCGGGAGGTGGCCCGCAACCTGTGGAGCCAGGCCGAGTTTGACAGCGTTACCGCCAAGAAGCTGTGCGAGCTGCGGGAGAAGTTCTGGCCCGATACGGTGCAGTTCACCCCGGAGCGCATGGCCGTGGTGCTGGGTGACCTGTATTCCCGCGGGGCCACCATCGTGGCCAACGAGCGGGGCTACGGCGTGTACTTCCGCAAGGAGGACACCCTGTATTTCGTGGAGCTCATGGCCGAGGACGACCGCGCCGCCGAGGTGCTCATGGAAGCCGCCCGCGAGAAGGAAGTCATCGTGGAAAAGGCCGTGATCACGGTGGGTGCTGCCCAGACGCTGTTCCTGGGGGAGGGCACCCGGCAGGAGTACGGCATGATCCGTTTTGACGGGGAGCCCTTTGACGTATCGGAAAGCTATATGCGCCTGATGCTGGAAGGCTGAGACGCAGAAAAACAACAAAGGAAGGTGCGTATGGCACACAAGGAGAGACACACCGCCCCGAAGAAAAAAGGCGGTGCCGTGAAGATTTTGCTGGCAGTGGTACTGCTGCTGGTGCTGGCCGCCGGAGCAGCAGGGGTGTTTGCCTACAACGAGATCCACGGCAATGGAAAGCCCGGCACCGAGGTCACCGTCAGCATCCCCCAGGGCAGCGGCGTGGCCGCCATCGCGCAGGAGCTCAAGGACGCGGGCGTCATCCGCTCGGCCTACCTGTTCCGCTGGTATGTGGGGCACAAGGGGGCCGCGGCAAAGCTGCAGTACGGTGATTTTACCCTGCAGACCGGGGCCAACGCCTACGATGCCATCATTGCGGCCCTTTCCACCTATGCCAAGGCCGAGACCGTGCGGATCACCATCCCGGAGGGCACCACAGCCATCGCCATTGCCCGGAAAATGGAGGAAGCCGGTCTGTGCAGCGCCGAGGACTTTCTGAAGGAAGCCAACGAGGGCGATTTCAGCGCGTACACCTTCTGGCAGTACGTTCCGGAGGACAAGGACGCCCCGGACCGCTTCATGAAGTGCGAGGGCTATCTCTTCCCGGAGACCTACGAGTTTCTGAAGGACGACACCGTGCACAACTATGTGGCAACGTTCTATGCGCAGTTCGACGCGCAGATCACCGATGCGATGTATGCGAAGCTCAAGGAGCAGGGCATGACCCTGAACGAGCTGGTCACGCTGGCCTCCTTTGTGCAGGAGGAAGCGGGCAACAGTCAGGACTCCAACGTGGCGCAGGTGTTCCGCAACCGTCTGGCCGAGGGCTCGCCCTATCCGCGCCTGCAGAGCAACACGTCCAGCTACATCCAGAGCGACGCCGACAACAACTACCTCTGGAACTGGGTGGCCCCCTACTACGGCGGGTGGGACAATATCCCGGAAAACATCGTCTCTGCGTATGATACCTACCATACGGCGGGCCTGACCCCCGGCCCCATCTCCAACCCCGGCATCGCTGCCATCCGGGCGGCGCTGAGCCCGGAGCCGGACGAGGAAGCAAAGGACGCCTATTTCTTCGTCACCGACCTCAAGGGCAACTACTACTATGCCCGCACCCTCAGCGAACACAACGCCAACTGCCAGACCGCAGCGGACGTGAACAAAACGGTGAAATAAGAGGGTAAGTTGTCCGTTACGGCTGAAGCTGCCCGTTACGACCCTTCCTGTGAAAATGCGTTTGGAGCGCTCCGCAGAGCGCGACAAACGCGAATCTAAAAATAATTCTTCCGCTAAATATGTCCAGAGCGAAGCGGCGGACATTTCAAATCGTATTTTCTGAAAAAAGAGAGGAATATCAACTATGCTGCAAATCCCGGAACTGCTCGCCCCGGCGGGCGATCTGGAGCGCCTGCGCTATGCCATCAACTACGGTGCCGATGCCGTTTACTGCAGCCTGCCGGAGTTCGGCATGCGGTCTGCACCGGCCAACTTTACGCCGGAGCAGCTCACCGAGGGCGTCATCTATGCCCATGCCCGGGGCCGCAAGGTCTACCTGACCATGAACACCCTGCCCACCAATGAGGAAGCCGACCGCCTGCCGGACGCCATCAAGGAGGCCGCCAAGGCCGGTGTGGATGCCTTCATCGTGGCCGACCTGGGCGTGCTGGATGCCTGCAAGACCGTTGCCCCGGACATCGACGTGCACATGTCCACCCAGACCGGCATCACCAACTGGGCCGCCGCCCGCGCCGCCTATAACCTGGGTGCCAAGCGCGTGGTGCTGGCCCGCGAGATGTCCCTGCAGGACATCGCCATCCTGCGCGACAAGACCCCGCCGGAACTGGAGATCGAGGCCTTTGTGCACGGTGCCATGTGCATGAGCGTATCCGGTCGGTGCCTGCTGTCCAATTACATGGCAGGCCGGGATGCCAACCGGGGCCAGTGCGCCCAGCCCTGCCGCTGGAAGTACTACCTGAGCGAGGAGACCCGCCCCGGCCAGCTGTACGAGATCGGCGAGAACGAGAACGGCAGCTACATCCTCAACGCCAACGACCTGTGCACCGCGCCCTTCATCGACCTGATCTGCAAGGCCGGTGTGGACAGCCTGAAGATCGAGGGCCGCGCCAAGACCTTCTATTATGTGGCCAGCGTGACCGCCGCTTACCGCAAGGCGCTGGATGCCTATCTGGCCGACCCCGCCAACGACAGCTTTGAGCTGCCGGCTGAGGTCTACGAGGAGCTCACCCGCACCAGCCACCGCCACTACTCGCCGGGCTTCTACTTTGGCCGCGAGCAGGCCAAACAGGCCACCGACAGCGCCACCTACATCCGCGAATGGGAGTTCGTGGGCACGGTGGACCGCTGGGAGAACGGCGTGGCCCACTGCCAGCAGCGCGGCAAGTGGAGCCTGGGCGATACGCTGGAAGCCCTCTGCCCGGACGGCCGCAGCATCCTGCTGACGCCGGAATGGATCGAGAACGAGGCCGGGGAACGGGTGGACAGCACCCCTCACGCCATGGAAAAATACACCATGCCCACCCCGGAGCTGCCGCCCATGAGCCTGCTGCGCCGCAAAACGGCAGAATAAGCAGCCGCACCCCGCAAACCATGCCAACCGGCACCGCCTGCAAAGGCTTTGCCGGCTGGCTTTTTTTGCATCCCTTGCAAAACCGCACAAACCGCGCTATACTGACATATATTATCATGCAGAGCGAAAGGAGGGAGCCTGATGTTCCGGCTGCCGATCGTAAAATTTTTCAGCCGCATCCTCAATCGGATCACCATCACGGTGGTGCTGGTGGCCCTGCAGGTGGCATGGGTGCTGTGGGCGTTTTTCTCCCTCACCACCGGCCGCGTGTGGGTCAACGTCGGCTTGCAGCTGCTCAGTCTGCTTATGATGCTGTACCTCGTGCGCAAGGACGAGAACAGCGCCTACAAGATCGGCTGGATCGCGCTCATGGGGGTGCTGCCGCTGCTGGGCGGGGCACTGTACCTCTCCTTTGGCAACAAGCGCCCGGCCAAGCAGCTGCGCAGCAAGCTGCAGGCGGTGGATGACGCCCACAGGGCTGATCTTGTCCAGCAGCCGGACCAGGTGGCCGGACTGGATGCTTCCGGCCTCGGCATGAGCCGCTATCTGGCGCGGTACGGCCGCTACCCGGCCTGGAAGAACACCGCCGCGCAGTATTTTGCCTGCGGCGAAGCCATGTACCCCCAGCTGCTGCGGGATCTGGAGCGGGCCGAGCACACGATCTTTGTGGAATATTTCATCGTGCACACCGGCAAAATGTGGGACGGCGTGGAAGCCATCCTCCGGCGCAAGGCCGCGCAGGGGGTGGACGTGCGCCTGATCTACGACGACTTTGGCAGCCTGCTGGGCCTGCCCACCGACTTTGTGGTGCGCATGGAGCGGGCGCACATCCGGTGCATCCCCTTCAACCCGGTGGTGCCGGTGCTCTCGCTGGTGATGAACCACCGCGACCACCGCAAGATCGTGGTCATCGACGGGCGCATCGCCTACACCGGCGGCGTGAACCTGGCCGACGAGTATATCAACGCGGAGCAGCGCTTCGGCTACTGGAAGGACGCCGCCCTGCGCATCGAGGGCGATGCTGCGTGGAATTTCACCGTGATGTTCCTCAACTTCTGGAACGCTTTCCGCCCCAGTGAGACGGACTACAGCGCCTTCCGCCCCCAGCACAGTGCACACCCGGTGCAGGACGGCATCGTGCAGCCCTACGCCGACAGCCCGCTGGACGAAGAGCCGGTGGCGGAGACGGTGTACCTGAACCTGCTGGCCCGGGCCGAGCAGTATGTGTATATCTACACGCCCTATCTGGCTGTGGGCGAAGAGATGCTGGATGCGCTGAAAAACGCCGCCAAGCGCGGGGTGGATGTGCGGCTGGTGCTGCCGGGCATCCCGGACAAGAAGCTGGTGTTCCGCCTGAGCCGCTCCTACTACCTGCCGCTTTTGCAGGCGGGGGTGCGCATCTACGAGTACACCCCGGGCTTCCTGCATGCCAAGTGCTGGGTGAGCGACGACCGGGCAGCCGTGGTGGGCAGCATCAACATGGATTACCGCAGCCTGTTTTTGCACTTTGAGTGCGGCGTGCTGCTGCAGCACAACAGTCAGGTGGCTGCCCTGCGGGACGATGTGCGGGCCACCCTGCCGCAGTGCCGCGAGATCCATATTTCGGACTGCCGCACCAGCATCCCCGGCACCCTGCTGGACAGCGTGCTGCGCCTGCTCAGCCCGTTGATGTAAGGGCGCGCTCATAATTGCCCCGGCAGGGGGCACACTAGCTCCAAAGCCCGTGCGGCTGCGCGGGAGCAAAAGGAGCAAGTGTACCATGAAGCAGGTTTTTCGGGTGTTTTGGGGCTGTACGCTGGCCGCTGCGCTGGCGCTGACCGGCTGCGGCCGGGGCGGCGCTCCGGGCAGCAGCGGAGCCGGGTCCATGAGCGGCAGTGGGTCCGGTGCCATGAGCGGCGGCACAGCCGGGCAGGAGCAGGCCTGGCGCACCGGTCTTGGCGTTGTGACCGAGGCCGCAGGCAGCGACCGGGCCGGCAAGATCACCACTGCCGCTGCGGCTGTGGTGCTGGACGCCGACGGCAAACTGGCCGACGTGATGCTGGACGAGCTGGAACTTTCGGTCTCCGGCGGGAGCACCGGCAGCGTGACCATTCCGGAGGATGTGCGGTCCAAGCGCACAAAAGGGGAGGACTACCCGCTGGCGGCGGCATCCTCCCTCGGCAAAGGGTGGGCCGAGCAGGCCGACTGGTTTGCCGACTATCTGACCGGCAGGACCCCGGACGAGGTAAAGAAGCTGAAAACGGATGAAAACGGCAAGCCGCAGGACGCCGACCTTGTGTCCGGCTGCACCATTGCGGTGGACCGCTACCGGGACGCCGTGGTGCGCGCCTGCGAACAGGCCAAAGCACTGGGAGCCGCCCAGGGGGACCGGGTGACCCTGAGCCTGATCGCGGCAGACCTGCCCCAGGACCTTGCCGCCACGGATGACCAGGACGCCCACGTCCAGGCAGACATCACGCTGGCGGCCCTGACCGTGGACAGCAATGGCCGGGTGACCAGCGCCATCGGGGACATGACCCAGCCGCAGCTGACCGTCCGCGCGGACGGCACGGTCTCCGGGCCGGAAGAGCCGGTGTACACCAAGAACGAGCAGGGCGACAAGTACGGCCTGCGGGAGGCCAGTGCCCTGCACAAGGAGTGGTACGAGCACGCCGAGGGCTATTGCAGCACCCTGAAGGGCAAGACCATGGCGGAGATCGCCGCCCAGCCCACCGACGGCTCCGACGCCGACCTGAAAGCCCTGTGCACCATCTCGGTCACCGACCTGCAGAAGGCGGTGCTGGCCGCGCTGGCAGAAACCTGAACAGAACAAAACGAGGGAAGGCCCGCGGGCTTTCCCTCGTTTTTGTGGATGGAATTATTTGCCGAACGCGCTGTCGGTCAGGCCGTCCATGTTCAGCATGCCTTCCAGCGCGGCGATGTCGGTGGTCACGTCCAGCGCATCGGACTGGAACAGCTTGTCCAGCTGGTTTTCAAAGGCGGTCACCAGCAGATCCATGCTGCGCTCGATGCTGTGCTTGGCTTCGGTAATGTTCGTGCCCTCCACCGCCTGCCGGGAAAGGCTGGCGTAGGTGTTCAGCAGCTTGAGGGCGGTAGGCAGATAGTAGTTCATAAACTTTTGCAGCTGCGCCTTTTTGTCCGGGTCCTTCTGTGCCAGCGCAAAGATACGCCCGCTGACCTCCTCCAGCCGGGAGATCTTCTGGCTCATCACCGGGTCAGGAATGGCATCGTTCACTTCCCGCAGCTGGCGCAGCAGTGCAGCGTACTCGTCCTCTGCGGCGGGCTGGGGCTTGGGTGCCGGAGCGGGTGCTGGCTTTTTCGGCTGCGGTGCTGCGCCCCGCACCACCAGCGTGTCGGTGCGGTTGTCAATGTAGGCGTCTGCGCCGAAGTATCCGTGCTCGATGGCGCTTTTCACAGCAAGACGTCCCCGGGTGGCATCCACCCCGGCGGCGGCAAACAGCTCCGGCAAAGAGATATTATCCCGCTCGCCTACCACCTTATCCAGCAGCCGCTCCAGCTTGCGGGTGCTCTTCATCCGCAGGCCGGTCAGCAGTGCACCGCCGCCGCCAATGACCATGGCGATATTCGAGAACAGGCCGCTGAAGCCCGGGTAAAACCGCCAGATCTCCAGGACGTCCACCGCATTCGTCACGCCGGCAAGCAGAAAGACAGCGCCCATGATGGTGCAGAGGGTGGCAATGTTCTTGTGCCATTGCTTGGCGCTTTTCTGCTCCTGGGTGGGCATATCCGGACCGTGGACTGGCTCCTCCTTCCGGGTGGAGGCAGGCTCTGGTGGGGGATAAGCATTCCCCGGGCAGGCGGCCTGCTCCTCTTTCTCGGCCTTTTGGTCAATGCCCT
>ENA-UEQS01001938-UEQS01001938.1-human-gut-metagenome-genome-assembly--contig:-NODE-1938-length-12124-cov-6.655101_pt1 | contig 12124 bp, 8 predicted proteins | sample MGYA00242953_ERZ507953 | MGnify/ENA primary metagenome ERZ507953 (study PRJEB26167, sample SAMN06115474) | human gut metagenome | host: Homo sapiens | place: China:Jiangsu | collected 2016-07-06...
GGACTCGACGTGGCCCGTGGGCGGGAACATGTTCATGATGCCGGCGGCGCGGATGTGCCAGCCGCCCTCATGATGAAGGATGGCGCAGTCGCGTGCGAGCGTCGCGGGGTTGCAGGAGACGTAGACGATACGGGCGGGACGCTTGTCGGTGGCGGCGAGCACGCGGGAGAGCGCCAGGGCGCCTTCGCGCGGCGGGTCGATGAGGACGCGGTCGATGCCGCCCAGCGTCTTCCAGAGGGCCTCCCAGTCCTGGTCGCACCACGTGAAGAGGTTGCGGGCCACGAAGTCGGTCTTCTCGGCGAGGCCGTTGTCGGCGGCGCCCTGACGGGCGCGGGCGACGAGCGCGTCGGAGCCCTCGATGCCGGTCACGTGCGAAGCGCACGTGGCGAGCGGGAGCGTGAAGTTGCCCAGACCGCAGAAGAAGTCGGCGACCTTGTGCTCGGGTTCCACGCCGAGCAGGCGAACGGCGCGGCTCACCATGGTCTCGTTGAGCTCATGGTTGACCTGCGTGAAGTCGGTCGGCTTGAAGTTGATGCGAACGCCGAACTCGGGAAGCTGGAGGCCGAGCGCGTTAATGTTGGCGGGATCGACCGGGTGGGCGGAGTCCGGACCCTTGGGCTGGAGCCAGATGTCGGCCTTGTGCTCGGCGCCGAAGGCGTTGAGCAGGGCCATGTCCCCATCGGTCGGCTCCTCGAGCGTGCGGAAGACGAGGGCCGTGCGTCCGTTGCCGCCGACGGCGACCTCGATCTGCGGCATGCGCTGGCGGATAGAGAGCTTGGAAACGAGCTCGCGCATCGGCATGATCATGTCGGAGACGTTCTTCGTGAGGATGTGGCAGCCCGTCATTTCGGCGACGTAGGAGGAGGACTTCTCATGGAAGCCGACGAGCACGCCGCCCTTCTTGGCGACGTCGCGGACCGTCAGGCGGGCGCGGTGACGGTAGTTCCAGAACGGACCGTAGATCGGCGTGATGATCTGTTCGGGACGAACGCGGCCGATGTGCCAGAGCGTGTCGATGAGCGTGCGCTCCTTGTAAGCGACCTGGGCGCGTGGCTCAAGGTGCTGCATGGCGCAGCCGCCGCAGCTGCCGGGACCGTGGCCGAACTTGGGGCAACGGGGCTCGACGCGCTGAACGCTCTCGCGGTGAACCTGGGCGACGCGGCCGATCTCGAAGCTGGTCTTGTTGCGGATGCGCTCGTAGGTGACGAGCTCGCCCGGAAGGGCGCCCTCGATGAAGACGACCTTGCCGTCGTGATGACCCACGCCGCGGCCTTCCTGGTCGAGGCGCTCCACCTCGACGGTGAAGTATTCGGGGGTTTTCTCTTTGCGTCGTGCCATGACTCTTGACTCTCTATGTAAAACGGGGATCCCTGGGCGGCCGACTTCATCCGGCCGTCCTCAAAAATTCAGGTAGGAGACTTTACCAAAAAGAAGAGCGCCTGGCGGTGAAGCCGGCGCTCTTTTTTGACTGACTCTCCGAGGATCAGCGCTTGTTGAGGTACTTGAGCGGATCGACGCACTTGCCGGTCTCGCGGACCTCGAACCTCAGCGTGTCGCCCTTGAGGTCGGCGATCTTCTGCCCCGACTTGATCTTCGAGCCCTGGGAGACCGCCACGTTCTCAAGGCCGCCGTAGGCGGTGATGAGCGTCGGGCTGTGCTTGACGACGGCGAGCGTGCCCGAGTAGCCCTTGAGCGTGCCCACCCAGATGACTTCTCCCTGCATGGCCGCGACGACCACGTCGCCCTGCGTGCCCGCGATCTCAAGACCGAAGGTGTTCTTCGCGAAGTCGCTCTTGATCTTGCCCCTCACGGGCCAGATCATGCGCTGGCCCGGCGTGACGGCGTTGAGCTTCTGCTGGGCCTGGGACTTGGCCGCTTCGGCCTGGGTGCGGACCTTCTCGGCGGCAGCTTTGGCCTCGGCCTTCTTGCGGGCGGCTTCGGCGGCGTCAGCGGATGCAGCCGACGAGGTGGCGGTCGTTTCACCCGCAGCGGGCACCGTCTCGGCATTGCGGATCGGCGCAGTCTCAAGCACGGTGTCGTTCGTCACACGGTTGACGCGGACCTGCGGATTGCCCGTGTAGGCGCGTGGCGCGTTGACGGAGGCGGGAAGCCTCAGGACCTGCCCCAGACGCAGCTGCGTCGGATCGGTGATGGCGTTGAGCTGCTGGAGCTGTTCGGCGGAGAGGCCGTAGCGCACGGAGATGTTGTAGATGGTGTCGCCCACGGCCACCGTGTGGGTGCGGCCGGAGTCGACGATGCCGCCCGGCAGCAGGCTCGGCGTCTGGACGGGCGCGGTCGCGGCGCCGTCGCTGTAGGTGGAGTGGTCGACGACCGTAGCCGGGCCCATGTCCACGGAGGAGCAGCCCGACAGGAAGGCCGCGGCGGCGGCCGCGACGGAGATCGACAGAATGCGTACGGTTTTGTTCATGTCCTTGAACCTTCTTTCCTTTCCGTTCTATCCCTTGAATGTGCCTCGCGGATCTCAGACGGCGGGGCCGTCCATCCAACCTCGGACCGTCGGGACCTGCTTGTAGTTCGTGAGGTCGACCTGCAGCGGCGTCACGGAGACATAGCCGTGGGAGGTCGCCCAGAAGTCCGTCCCCTCCTCTGCGTCGGCGGGCTTGCCCGCAGCGCCGAGCCAGTAGATCGGAAAGCCGCGCGGGCTCATCTCGCGGATGACGCTCTCGGCGCAGTTGCGCTTGCCCAGACGGGTGCCGCGGATGCCCTTGCGGGCCTCGACGGGCATGTTGGGCATGTTGACGTTGAGCAGAACGGCCCTTTCGTCCTCGCGGCTTTCAAGATAACGCTCGACGACGAGCTGCGCAATCTTCGCGGCGGAGTCGAGTTCGGCCCAGCCCTTGTCGATCTGCGAGAAGGCGATGGAGGGAACGCCGAAGAGGTAGCCCTCGATGGCCGCCGCGACCGTGCCCGAGTACATCGTGTCGTCGCCCATGTTGGCGCCGCAGTTGATGCCTGAGACGACGAGGTCGGGCTTCGGCAGAAGACCCGTGAGCGCGACGTGCACGCAGTCGGACGGCGTGCCCGAAAGCACGTATAGGCTGTCGCCGTCCTGATGCTCGACGGTGAGCGGACGGTTGAGCGTGAGCGAATTGGAGGCGCCGGAGTGGTTGTGGTCGGGCGCGACGACCGTCACGCGGCCGAAACGGCGCATGGCCTGCGCGAGCGCCTGAATGCCGGGCGCGCGGTAGCCGTCATCGTTGGAGACAAGAATGTGCATGGAAATCCTGCGGACTTCGGTGAATTGGATCGTCTGATTTTAGCCCATCGCGCCAGCAAGGGCGCGCCCGAACGGGCTCCGATCGCAGGATGCCGCGTCCGTTCTACAGATAGCGGCCCGAGAAGATCCTCTCCTCGGGGAACCTGAGCATGAACTTCGAGCCTTCGCCCGGAGTCGACTCGATGGAGAGCTCGCCTCCCGCACGCCGCATGACGTGCTTGACGATGGCCAGACCGAGGCCCGTGCCGCCCGTGTCCCTCGAGCGCCCCTTGTCGACGCGGTAGAAGCGTTCGGTGATGCGGGGCAGGTGCTCGGGCGGAATGCCGATGCCCGTGTCGGCAACCGTGAGGACGGCGCCCGTGCCCGTGCGCTTCCAGACCACCCTGATTCGGCCGCCTCTGGGCGTGTAGCGCACGGCGTTGGTGATGAGGTTGAGGACCGCGCTTCGGATCTCCTCGGGATGTCCGAGAAGCGAAAGGGGCTCGTGTGCGACCTCGAACTTGTGCTGCATCTTCGAGTAGGCCATGCCCTCGCGCACGGCGTCGTCGATGAGCGCGGACATGTCGATGAGCTCGGGCTGGTCTGTCCCCCGCTCGTCCCTGTTCTCGAGCTTCGAGAGCATCAGCAGGTCGTCCGTGAGGCGCTTCATGCGGGCCGTCTGGTCGCGCATGAGGGCGAGATGGCGCTTTCTGAGCTCGGGCGGCACGTCCATGTCCGCCAGATCGAGAAAGCCCGCGATGACGGTGAGCGGCGTGCGCAGCTCGTGGGAGACGTTGGCGACGAAGTCTCGGCGCATGTCGTCGACGCGGCGGCGTTCGGTGACGTCGTGCGTGACGATGATGGTGTGGCGCTCGTCGGGCGCGACGACGGCCGCATCGAGCAGCACGGAGCCGCCCGCGGTCTCAAGCGCATAATGGCGCGAGAAGTCGCGCGAACGCAGCCACGCGCAGAAGGCGGGCTGCGAGGCGATGAGCCTGTCGGTGAAGACGCTGCCGACGTCTTCGGACGTGATTCCCAGATGAACGCCCGCCATGGTATTGACCCATTCGATGACGCCGTCCTCGCCCTTGAGGATGACGACGCCCTCGGGCAAGAGCTCGAGCGTCTGGCGGTAGCGCTCGTCGCGCGCCTCGAGCCTTGCCTGCATGTAGCGCTCCTCGTCCACGATGAGCTTGCCCGCGTACACGGCGAGAAGCGCGAAGAACGAGACGCCCATGCAGAAGAAGATCGCGGCCGTGCCTGCCGCGACGCTCAGCCACAGGACGGCCGAGACGAGCGCGACCAGAATGACGCCCCCGACAATCAGAATGCCGAGGAACTGCGTGCGGCGTCCACGAGCCGACAGTGCTTCGGGCATGGTGTCTCCTTTCTCAATCCTGTGCATGGGCGCGTGCTCGATCGTGCGGGGCGGTCGGGATGCGTGCCTGCGGGAGGTCAGTCAAGCGAGCGGCAGCGGTAGCCGACGCCCCTGACGGTTTCAATGAGGTTTTCCGCGGCCGTGCCAGCGAGCGCCTTGCGAAGACGAAGCATGTGCACGTCCACCGTGCGCTCGTCGACAAAGGAGTTGCCCCAGATGTTTTCAAGGAGCTGGCCGCGCGTGAAGACGCGTCCCGGACGGGAGGCGAACATCAGGAGCAGCCTGAACTCCTTGACGCTGAGCTTGAGGGGCATGCCGTCGGCCGTCGCCTCGAAGCGCGTCTCGTTCATGAGGAGCGGACCGCAGCGGACGATCTCCTCCTGGCGGTCGTCGGCGGGAGGCACTGCGGACTCGCGCGCCCTGCCCTCGGCGCTCGCGCGGCGAAGGACCGCGCGGATGCGGGCGGTGAGCTCCCTGGGCATGAAGGGCTTGACGACGTAGTCGTCGGCGCCTGCGTCCAGTCCCTCGACCCTGTCGGCCTCGTCGCCGCGGGCGGTGATCATCACGACGGGCACCGAGGCGCTGGCGGCGTCGGTGCGGACTTCGCGCAGGAAGTCGAACCCCGAGCCGTCAGGGAGCATCACGTCAAGCAGAATGAGGTCGAGTCCGCCCCGGCGCAGCGCTTCGCGCGCCTCGGCCAGGCTGGCGGCCTTGACGACCTCGTGGCCGTCTGTCTCGCAGATGAAGGCGAGGAGCTCGCGGATGGCGGTTTCGTCCTCGACGGTGAGCAGTTTTGCCATAGATGCCTTGTCGCAATTGTTGATGGGCGGATCAGCCTTCGGCAGAGCCGTTTCGGCAGGATTCCATTTTGCCAGTATAGAACTCGTGACGCACGTCCGCACCTTCCTCAATGTAGATGACGGCCTCGCAGACGTTCTTCACGTGGTCGCCCGTTCGTTCGAGCGAGCGGCCGATCCAAGTGAGCGCGATGGCGCCCTCGGTGGAGGACGGATCCTGCATCATGTGCACGATCAGGCTCCTGAGCGTCGTGCGGTAGACGTCGTCGACGAGCCTGTCGCGTGCGATGACCTCGCGGGCGAGGTTCGTGTCGAGTCGCGAGAGCGCGAGGATCGAGTCGTCGATCATGTGGGCGACCGTGTTGACGGCCATGATGATGGCGGAGCGGTTCTCAAGGAGAGAGTCGTCGAGTCCCTTGAGCTCTAGGACGCTGCCTGCCATGTTGCGGATTTCGTCACCCATGCGCTCGAAGTCGACGGAGACGCGGCTCATGCCGATGAGCGTGCGCAGGTCGCGGGCGGCAGGCTGGCGGCGGGCGAAGACGGATTCGATCTTCGCGTCGACGGAGACCTCGTAGCCGTTGACCTCGGCGTCGCGGGTCATGACGGAGCGGGCTTCGTCGGCGTCGAGCTTCTCGAGGGCGTCGGCCGCCTTGACGAGCTGCTCGCGCACGAGCCTGCCCATGGCGGTCACCTCGCCGAGGACCTCCTCGAGGTCGCGGTCGTAGCTTTTGACGATGTGGTTCATGATGTCGTTTCCTTTCGTTTTAGCCGAAGCGGCCGGTGATGTAGTCCTCGGTCGCCTTCTTCTGCGGACGGGTGAAGATGTCGGTCGTGGGACCGGTCTCGATCAGTTCGCCGAGGTAGAGGAAGGCCGTGTAGTCGGAGACGCGGGCGGCCTGCTGCATGGAGTGAGTGACGATGACGACCGTGTAGTCGTTCTTGAGCTCCTCAATGAGCTCCTCGATGCGGGCGGTCGAGATCGGGTCAAGGGCCGAGCACGGCTCGTCGAGCAGAAGGACCTCGGGCTTGACGGCAACGCCGCGGGCGATGCAAAGGCGCTGCTGCTGGCCGCCCGAGAGGCTCGTGCCGGGCTCGCGCAGCTTGTCCTTGACGTCGTTCCAGAGGGCGGCCTTCTTAAGGGCCCACTCGACGCGGTCGTCGAGCTCGGACTTCGCGACGTTCTCGCGCAAGCGGATGCCGTAGGCGATGTTGTCGTAGATGCTCATCGGGAACGGGGTCGGGCGCTGGAAGACCATGCCGACGCGGCTCCTGAGCGTGCAGTCGTCGATAGTGCCCGAGAGGATGTTGACGCCGTCGAGCATCAGCTCGCCTTCGGCGCGCTGGCCCGGATAGAGGGCGTACATGCGGTTGAAGGTGCGCAGGAGCGTCGACTTGCCGCAGCCCGACGGGCCGATGAAGGCCGTCACTCGGCCCTCGGGTATGGCGAGCGTGATGTGCTTGAGGGCATGGAACTTGCCGTACCACACGTTGAGGTCGTTCACCGCGATCTTCGTGGAAAGACCGTCAAGGTTCATCGCGGTCATGCTGTTCAGATCAATGCTGGTCATGTTCGTGTCTTTTCAAATTCGGTTCAATGTCGGCCGCATCCGTCTCAGCGGGAGCGGCGGCGTTCGCGCAGGATGATGGCGCCGAGGCTCATCAGGAAGACGAGCGCGACGAGGACGAGCGAGGTGCCGTACTGCAGGTGGCGGGTGCCCTCGATGTTCGTGCCGGAAGTGGCCATCACGTAGACGTGGTAGGGAAGCGCCATGACGGGCTCGAAGAGCGAGACGCCGTCCTTCTGGGTGAAGAAGACCGTGCCCGTGTACATCACGGCGGCGGTTTCACCTGCGGCTCGGGCGAGCGCGAGGATGGCACCCGTGAGGATGCCGGGGAGCGCGTTCGGCAGGATCACCTTCATGATCGTCTCGAAGCGCGTGGCGCCCAGGGCGAGCGAGGCTTCGCGCCAGTCCTGCGGGATCTGCTTGAGGGCCGTTTCCGTCGTATTGATGATGATCGGCAGGCTCAACACGGCAAGCGTGAGGATGCCGGAGAGAAGGCTCACGCCGAAGCCGCAGAAGACCACGAAGAACGTCAGGCCGAAGAGGCCGAATATGATCGACGGAACACCCGCGAGGTTCGCGATCGAGAGGCGGATCACGGTGATGACGGGCGAGTCGAGGTTGTACTCGTTGAGGAACACGGCGCTCATGACGCCGAGCGGCAGCGCGATCACGAGGGCGCCTGCGGCGAGGAGGAACGTGCCCACGATGCAGGGCCAGATGCCGCCTTCGCTCATCATGTTGCGCGGGGCTTCGGTGAAGAACTCCCAGGTCATGGCGGGCATGGCGTTCCAGAAGATGACGCCGAGCATCGAGACGAGCGAGAGCACGCACACGAGGGCGGCGCCGCGCATCACCGTGAAGCCTGCGAGGCCGGAGAGATTGCGCATCTTGAGATCTTTCATCATGCGCTCCTGAGGGAGAGACGGCGCGTGAAGTACCACGCGGCGAGGTTGAAGGCGAAGGTGATCAGGAAGAGGAGCAGACCCGCGGCGTAGAGCGCGTGGTAGTGCTCGCCGCCCACGGCGGCCTCAGCCATTTCGGCCGCAATGCCCGCCGTCATCGGACGGACCGGATCGAAGATGCTTTCGGGGATGATGCCCGCGCCGCCCGCCACCATCAACACGACCATCGTTTCGCCGATGGCGCGCGAGAGGCCGAGCATGACGGAGGTGCCGATGCCGCCCATGGCCCAGCGAAGCTCGACGCGGCAGAGCGTCTCCCAGCGAGTGGCGCCAAGGGCGAGCGAGGCCTCGCGAAGCGCGCCCGGCACGTTCCTGAGCGCGTCCTCGGAAATCGAGGCGATCGTCGGGATGCACATGAAGGCGAGCATCAGGCCCGCATTGAAGAGGTTGAGGCCGGTCGGGAGGTTGAACGTCTCCTGAAGCCACGGGGCGACGATCACCATGCCGATGAAGCCGATGACCACCGAGGGCAGCGCCGCCATCAGCTCGATGACGGGCTTGAGGATTCGGGCGGCCCAGGCGGGGACCGCGCAGTGAAGGGCCGCGGCGGTGAGCACGCCGAGCGGCACGGCGATGACGGCGGTGAGTACGGCGGCCGCAAAGGAGCCGACGATCAAGGCGCCGAGACCGAAGACCGGCGGTTCGTCCGTCGGGTACCAGTCGGTCGTGAAGAGGAAGTCCCCGATGGGAACGTCCTTGAAGATCGGAAGGCCCTGTGCGAGCAGGAAGAGCACGATGGCCGTGAGCGCAAGCACGCTCACGCACGCCACGGTGCCCGAGGCCCTTCTGAACAGCGTGTCTGCTGATCTGTAGTTGAGCATGAGGGATCCTTGGAAAGGCTGGATCTTTTCTGGAGCAAAAGAAACGCCGGCCGAATCGAGGGCGATCGGCCGGCGTGCTTCAATCGGTTTTTCTGACCGCTTGCATCTCGCCGGTCAGGCGATTACTTGAGCGGAACGAAGCCGGACTTGGAGACGAACTGCTGGCCTTCGGCGGAGAGCGTGTAGTCGACGAGCTTCTTGGCGTCGCCCTGCGGCTGGCCGGAGGTGAAGAGGTAGAGTTCGCGGGAGATCGGCCACGTGCCGTCCTGAGCGGTCTTGGCACCGGGCTGGACGCCGTTCACGACGAGGCCCTTGATCTGGCTGTCGAGGTAGCCCACGCCGATGTAGCCAATGGCGTTCGGATTGCCGGCAACGGCCTGAACGACGCCGCCGGAGGAGCTCTGGAGGAGAGCGCGCTGGGACACACGGGTCTTGCCCATGACGAGTTCCTGCCAGGATTCGAACGTGCCGGAGGAGGAGTCGCGGCCGACCACGACCACGGGAGCGTCGGCACCGCCGAGTTCCTTCCAGTTCTTGATCTTGCCGGCGAAGAGGTCGCGCAGCTGCTCCATCGTAAGGGAGGCGACGGCGTTCTTCGGGGAGACGACAGGGATGATGGCGTCAAGGGCGACAGGGATCTTGACCGGATTGATGCCGTGGGCTTCGAAGTCCTTCTTTTCCTTGTCCTTGAGGTCGCGGCTCGACATGGCCACATCGGTCATCTTGTCGCGGAGCGCCTTGATGCCGTTGCCGGAACCCGTGCCGGAGATCGTCACGACAACGCCGGGGTTCTTCTGCATGAAGGCTTCGGAAACCTGCTGCATGACCGGAAGAACCGTCGTGGAGCCGTTGAGGTTGACCGTGCCGGCGGCAAACGTCGTACCGCAGGCGGCAAGGACGGAGGCGGCGCAGACGAAGGTCACGACGCGGCGGCGGGAAAAGATGGTGTTCTGCATGATGAATAAGTGTTCCATTCAGTTTTAAAAGTCGTGCAGGTGCTGTTCTCCTGTACGTGAACGCAGTATGAACACCCGGCTTGACGCCCCCGTGAACATTTCATGACGATTTCATGACACCCGAAACCCCGCCGCGGGGCCCTTTTTGCTTAAAAGCACTTAAGAAACGTTCTCATTTATTGAGCAAGATCAAATCCCGAGTGATTTGGTCGGATTCTTATTCGGGGCTTAACCACCCCCGGTCCGAGTCGGGTTAGCATGTGTCACATGGAAAGGGACATCAGGGGTTCCAATCTCCTCCCCTTCGCTCTGCCAGAGGCCGGCAGCGCGATTGTTCCTCTTCCGGTCCTTTAGCGGAATCTGGTAGTTCCGCGCCCCTTCAACGCGCTTTTTTTTGCGGTCCGCGCGGCGAAGACACACCTTCAGAAACTTCTGCCCGTCAAATCTCCTGTACAAGAAGCCGCTAGTTCGTTGTCTGACAAAATGGCCTGAGCTAAGCCCCCCGAGATAAAAAAGGGAGGACTCCCTGCGGAATCCTCCCCTTGTCATCCTGTCGGCCCGTCAGGCTGCAGGAGCGTCAGCGGACGAAGGCCTTCTGCGCATCGATCGGCAGTGCGCGATAGCCCATACCGCCCTTGAGGTGCATCTCGAAAGCAGGCTTCGTTTCGCCCCAGCGGAATTCCGTCAGGACGGGCGCGGGGCCGGTCTTGCTGCCCGTGCCGATGCTCGCCCAGTAGACGACGACCGAATTCTTGTCGGCCTGATACTCGACGGAGGACGTGATCGGCGAGTAGAGCTCATGGCCGCGTTCCTTGCCGTACTCCCAGACCTGCTCGACGGTCATAGCCTTCTGGTCGATCTTGTAGACGACGGCACGGCTGTACTTCTCGTTCTGGTCCTCGGGCTGCACGAAGGCGCGGCCGTCGCCGTTGTCAAAGACGGAGACGTAGACAATGTCGCCCTTGCTCAGCTCATCGATCTTCCAGGCGGTGTGCTGCGTCCAGGTCCAGTCGAAGCCGCCCTCGCACTTGCCGATGCGGCACGAGAGGGGCCTGCCGTCCTTGCCGACGGGCGTGAGGACCTTGTCCTTCAGACCGTCGCGCCAGCCGTTCGGGGCGGCGAGGATCCACTTCACCTGCTTGTCACGGCCGATCTTGACGACGGCGGACTGGTGGCGGGAGGAGAGGATGATCGAGTCGTCGACGGGGTCGTAGTCGACTGAGTTGACGTGGGCCCAGTTGCGGCCCGCACCCGTGCCCGCGATGTCACCGAAGGCGTGCTGGGCCTCGAGCTTGGCGAGCTGCTCGGCGGAAAGCGTCTTGCCCGACTGCGACGTGTCGATGTTGAGGCAGACGGCGCCCTGGTCAATCGACTTGAGGACGATGTTGCGGTTCGGATCAAGAATCTCGAAGAGGCGCCATTCGTCGACGACCTCGCCCGAGGCGTCGACCTCGATGATCACGTCGCGGACCGTGCGCACGCGCGTGTCGTCGGCGCGCCTGAGGTCGGGCGAAGCGACGCGCAGGAAGTAGCCGCCGTTTTCAGCGGGCATCATCGCGTGGCTGAAGTCGGCGTAGTTGGCGGGCAGGCGGCGGTTGAAGACCTTGCGGCCGAGCAGATCGTACTTCGCATAGTGCTGGCCGTAGCCCCAGGAGAGCGCGCCGTCGGCGTTCTGATGGAAGCCCATCATGATGCCCGCGTCGTAGAGCGACTCGGGATCATAGATGCGGTCGGCCTTCATGTACCAGCGGATCTCGCCCTTCGTGTCGAGAATCGCGTTTCGCGGCGGATTGTTCCACTGCAGGGCGCCGCCCACGGGATTGTTCCAGACCGCGCGACTCGCGCGCACATCGGCTGCGCCGAGAGTGTTGATGAAGTAGAGGCGATCTGAGAATTCCTTGGGCGCGGGCGTCGTCACCTTGGCCGTCATGAAGTTCTGGGCAATCGCGGGATTTCCCGTCGTTTCAAGCCAGGCAGGCTGCGTGTTGATCACGTAGCTTTCCGTCACGGTCTTCTCCTCGCCCTGAAAGACGCGCGTATAGGTCACCTCGACCGTATTGCGCCAGCCCGCGTAGAGGCCGAAGACGGGAATGCCGCCGTGCGTGCGCAGGGTCTGCGGGCCAACGTCGTACTTGATCTCCTGGCCACCCTCCTTCGGGACGATGCGCACGGTCGCATGCTTGAGGACGTAGCCGCCGTTCCTGATGACGGCAGTGAGGGGCGCAAGCCCGTAGGGATTCACGATCGTCTCGCCGAGCGTGCCCTGCACGGCATAGCCCACCTTGAGGCCGCTCGGGCCTCCGACGGCGTGGGACGGAGCGGCAAAGGCCGCGGCGAAGATGCCGGCGACGACCGGCAGAAGTTTGAATGCAGTACGCACTATCCTCTCCTCTGTTTCTGAGCGCCGGCGGCGGCGTGCGCAGGC
>ENA-UEQS01001939-UEQS01001939.1-human-gut-metagenome-genome-assembly--contig:-NODE-1939-length-12124-cov-5.909438_pt1 | contig 12124 bp, 9 predicted proteins | sample MGYA00242953_ERZ507953 | MGnify/ENA primary metagenome ERZ507953 (study PRJEB26167, sample SAMN06115474) | human gut metagenome | host: Homo sapiens | place: China:Jiangsu | collected 2016-07-06...
CCATAACAACTCGTTTCTTATCAGACAATTCCAAGACATCCATATGCAAAATAGCATCGGTTACAGGTTGCAATTGCAAATCTTTCAATACCGCCATCTTTTTTTCACCATCGATAGTCAACTCGACTGCAAAAATATCGGGAGTATAAACCAATTTACGAACGGCATCCTTAGTCACAGTGAAATCGGTAACGATAATACCTTTTTTACCACCGGGAAGTTCTACCAATTTTTCACAGGGTTTGAGCGCTCCCTGATAAGGCAATTCTACCAACTCGCCACCATTCAGCACTGCGGGAATCAATCCTTGCTTACGCAAACCTTTTACTGCTTTCTTGCCCAAATCGGTACGGGCCGTACCATTTAATTGAAATGTTTTCATCGTTGTGTTGTTTTGTGTTACTCAAAATTAAGCTTTCACTGCTCCTTAATTTCCCATCACACGGAATTTTCAAAAAGCGGGGCAAAGTTAACATTTTATTTTCTTACCCACAAGACTTTACGAAATTATTCCTCTCGAAACGAAAAATCGGGGAAGCGTTTTTTTCTCCGCTCTCCTTTCGCTATCTTTGTAAATATGAAGATAGGATGCGGTTCGGCATAGCCAAATCGGAAATAAAATTTCCGTTTGTCTCTACTCTCACCTTTTACTATCTTTGCAATTCATAATAAAGAATTTAAACACACTAACCACCATGAAAGGAAAAATCTTGGTTACCGGAGGAACGGGATACATCGGGTCTCATTCCACAGTAGAACTGCAAAATGCAGGTTACGAAGTTGTCATCATCTACAATCTATCCAACTCTAACATCGAAGTACTCGACGGAATCGAACGTATCACAGGCAAACGTCCTACGTTCGTTCAAGCCGACTGTACCGATATGGAGGCTTTGCGCCAACTTTTCAAAGAGAATCCCGGAATAAAAGGGATCATACATTTCGCGGCGAGCAAAGCAGTGGGCGAATCGGTTCAAAAACCTTTGCTCTATTACCGCAACAATCTAATGTCTCTTGTTAATTTATTAACTTTAATGCCGGAATATGGCGTAGAAGGAATCGTATTTTCATCGTCTTGTACCGTTTACGGGCAACCGGACGTTTTACCGGTAGACGAATCGGCTCCTATCAAACCGGCCTTATCGCCCTACGGCAATACCAAACAGATTTGCGAAGAAATCATTAAAGATACCATTCATGCCAACGCTCCTTTCAAATCGATCATTCTCCGTTATTTCAACCCGATAGGGGCACACCCGACCGCCGAAATAGGAGAACTGCCCAACGGCGTTCCCCAAAACCTTATCCCATACTTGACCCAAACCGCCATCGGTATTCGCAAAGAATTGAGCGTATTCGGCGACGATTATCATACTCCCGACGGTTCTTGCATTCGCGATTACATCAACGTCGTAGATCTTGCAAAAGCTCATGTGACAGCCATGAATCGTATGCTTGAAAATAAATCGCCCGAAGCTATCGAGATATTCAACCTCGGTACGGGGCGAGGGGTTTCCGTGCTCGAACTAATTTCTGCATTTGAAAAAGCTACGGGGGTAAAAGTTCCCCACAAAATAGTAGGACGTCGAGAAGGCGATATAGAACAAGTGTGGGCTAACCCTGAAAGAGCGAATAAAGTTCTAGGCTGGACTGCACAAGAAAGCATCGAAGACACGCTCGCTTCTGCTTGGAAATGGCAATTGAAACGTCTGTGGATACTACAGAGGTTCAGCCGCCCGTACAGCCGAATCGGATTTTTTCCTTGGAAAATGTCAACGTCCTCTTAATTGAAGACGATCCTTTGATCCGTGAGAGTCTGGCAACGCTGCTAGAAGGCTGGGGCGCTAAGGTGAGAAGGGCTGAATACTTTGATGCAGAACTCGCTGCTCAGTTAATCGAGGAAGCGCCGGTGGATATTATTTTCTCGGATTTTAACTTGGGGCCGGGCCGCTTGACCGGTCTTCAATCGATCTTCCGTATTCGAAGCGTCCTGGGGCGCAAGATTCCGGCGATTATCAGCACGGCCACTTCTCGAGATGCCATTATGGCCCAGTACGAAGAAGAAACCGAAGGACTGGACTTTGCGGATTCGGCGGTCAACCTGATGGAACTTCCACTTATCGTACAGAAGCCGGTCACGCCGACTGAGATTAATCGGATTATTCATCGAGAAATCGAGAAGAAGTAATTTCTTTCTGAGATTTAAAGTTCCCGCGTTTATTGCGCTATATTGGAAGAGTCTTCTACAAGAAGAATAAAAAACCCGAACCTAACCATTCCGCAAGAATGAGCCGGTGTCGGTACTAGAACATGCGGGCCTCCGTCATAAGCAGAGTGTTCGCCTCCAATCAATTTCCCGTGGACTTTGAAAGGATATTTCCTAATGAAATCTCAAGAAGGGTCTAAACCCGCAGAACGTCTGAACGGGTCAGAGATACTTGTACGCGCGCTTGCCGAAGAAGGCGTTGAATACGTTTTTGGTTATCCCGGCGGCAGCGTGCTGAATATTTTTGACGCGATCTATAAGCAGGATAAATTCAAACACATTCTTGTTCGACACGAACAAGGTGCAGCTCATGCTGCAGATGCCTACTCCAGAGCATCTAATAAAGTCGGCGTAGCCTTGGTCACCAGCGGACCCGGCGCTACTAACGCCGTTACCGGCATCGCGACCGCCTATGCCGATAGCATTCCGATGGTTATTTTTACCGGTCAGGTCAATACCCTCGCGATCGGTCAGGATGCTTTCCAAGAAGTGGATATCGTCGGCATCTCTCGTCCTTGTGTCAAACACAATTTCTTGGTGAAAGATGTAAAAGACTTAGCCAAGACGATTAAGAAAGCTTTTTATATTGCTAAAACCGGCCGCCCCGGTCCTGTCTTGATCGACATTCCGAAGGATGTTTCCGCAGCGATCTGCGAATATCAATATCCGGAAAACATGGAACTTCGTTCTTACAAACCTTTGACGAAGGGCCATTTGGGCCAGATCAAAAAGGCACTGCAATTAATTCTCTCGGCTGAACGTCCTTTGATCCATATCGGCGGAGGCATCGTTTCTGCCAATGCGAGCGAACTGCTCCAGCGTTTAGCTTTTGAACTCGGCATTCCCGTCAATTCAACATTGATGGGGTTGGGTGCCATGCCATCCGACGATAAAAAGTTCCTCGGCATGGTGGGCATGCACGGAACCTACGAAGCTAACATGGCGATGCAGAACTGCGACGTTCTGATCGCAATCGGTTCCAGATTCGACGACCGGGTAGTCGGCTTGCCGTCTAACTTTGCACAGACAGGCCGCAAGATTATTCATATTGATATCGATCCGTCCACGATTTCCAAACGCGTGAAAGTCGACATCCCGATCGTCGGCGACGTGAAGGAAGTCATCGCCGACATGCTCAATCTGCTCGAAACTACCGACAAGCGTCCTGATCCGGAAAAGCTCGCTGCCTGGCAGAACAGAATCAACGGCTGGCGTGAAAAAGACTGTCTTCATTATGAAAACAGCGCTTCGGTCATCAAACCTCAGTATGTTCTTCAGAAGCTGCAGGAAATCGGCGGTGATGACATGATTGTGGCGACCGACGTCGGTCAGCATCAGATGTGGTGTGCTCAATTCCTTAAATTCCGTAAGCCTCGCCATTGGCTGACTTCCGGCGGCTTGGGCACTATGGGTGTGGGCCTGCCCTATGCGATCGGTGCCTGCGTTGCTCATCCGGATAAACCGGTGGTCTGTGTCACTGGCGACGGTTCTATTCAGATGAATATTCAGGAATTGGCGACGGCGAAACAATTGGGTGTTGCACCCAAGATCATCCTGCTCAACAACAACTATCTCGGTATGGTTCGTCAGTGGCAGGAACTTGAATATGACCGCCGCTACTCCCATTCTCACATGGAAGTGACACCGGACTTTAAAGCCCTGGCGGAAGCTTACGGTCACATCGGTATTGTGGTCGATCGTCCTGAAGACGTCGAACAAGCTCTGAAGGATGCTTTCGGCAAATACAAAGACAAACTCGTCTTCCTTGATTTCCATGTGGATCCGACGGAGAACGTTTGGCCGATGGTAAAAGCCGGACGCGGACTTACGGAAATGATCTTAGGCTCGGAGAAAATCTGATGAATCGACACGTTCTATCTATTCTTTTGGAAAACGAGCCTGGAGCACTTTCCCGCGTGGTGGGATTGTTCTCCGCTCGAGGCTACAACATTGAATCTTTGACCGTGGCTCCGACGGAAGATCCGACGGTTTCCCGTATGACCATCGTCAGTCCGGGAAGCACGGAAATCATTGAACAAATTACCAAGCACCTTAACCGCTTGATCGAAGTCATTAAAGTCGTTGATTTGACGGAAGGCGAGTACGCGGAACGTGAACTCATGCTTGTTAAGGTTCGTGCCGTCGGCAAAGACCGCGAGGAAATGAAACGTCTAAACGACATTTTCCGCGGAAGAATTATCGATGTAACCGACAAGACTTACACCATCGAATTAACCGGAAATTCCGACAAACTGGACGCATTTCTCAAAGCAGTGGATAAGGAATGCATCCTTGAAATGGTTCGCACCGGTTCCTGCGGCATCGGCCGCGGAGATCGAATGCTCCACCTCTAATTTATTCTTCCAACCTTCATAACTTGAGGAAAATTAAAATGAAAGTTTATTACGACAAAGACTGCGATCTTTCTTTAATCAAAGGAAAGAAAGTCGCCATCATCGGTTACGGCTCCCAGGGCCACGCTCACGCTCAGAATCTTCATGATTCCGGCGTTGATGTGGTTGTCGGTGTTCGCAAAGACGGCGCCTCCTGGAAGAAAGCCGAAGCTGCCGGTCTGAAGGTAGCCACGATCGAAGATGCGACTAAAGACGCAGATGTTGTGATGATCCTTCTTCCCGACGAAAAGATCGCCGAAGTCTACAAAAAACAAATCGAACTGAACCTGAAAGAAGGTGCTGCTTTGGCTTTTGCCCACGGCTTCAACATTCATTACGGTCAGGTCACTCCGAGAGCCGACCTTGACGTTTGGATGGTTGCCCCGAAGGCTCCCGGCCATACCGTTCGTCGCACCTATACCGAAGGTTCGGGTGTTCCTCAGCTGATCGCTGTTTACCAGGACAAATCCGGTAAAGCCCGTGAAGTCGCCATGTCTTACGCTGCTGCCAACGGCGCAGGCAAAGCCGGCATCATTGAAACCACCTTCAAAGAAGAAACCGAAACCGACTTGTTCGGCGAACAGTGCGTCCTGTGCGGAGGTATCGCCGAACTGATCAAGATGGGCTTCGAAACCCTGGTTGAAGCCGGCTACGCTCCTGAAATGGCTTACTTCGAATGCTGCCATGAAATGAAGCTGATCGTTGACCTGATCTACGAAGGCGGCTTGGCAGATATGAACTACTCCATCTCCAACAACGCTGAGTTCGGCGGCTACGTCACCGGTCCGAAGGTTGTTTCCGATCAGGCTCGCGCTGCCATGAGAAAGGCGCTGAGCGACATTCAGGACGGCTCTTACGCTAAGAACTTCCTCCTTGAAAACCAGGTCGGCGCTCCGATGCTGCGCTCCATCCGCGCTCAGACGGCTGCTCATCCGATTGAAGTCGTCGGCGCTCGCCTGCGTTCCATGATGCCGTTCATCTCTGCTCACCGTCATATCGACCGCAGCAAGAACTAATCATTTGAACCGTTGAAAAAATGAGAAGGGGCGCCGATCAGCGCCCCTTTGATTATCTGAAAAAGATAAATTATTCGAGATTCTGGATTTGCTCACGCATAGATTCGATCACGAGTTTCAGATTGACGGAGGTGTCCGTCATCGAAATGGATACAGCTTTGCTGCCGAGCGTGTTGGCTTCACGGTTGAGTTCCTGCATCAGGAAGTCCAACTTACGGCCGACGGGGCCTCCCCGGTCGAGTGTTCTTCTCACTTCTTTAACGTGAGTGCAAAGTCTTTCCATTTCCTCGTTGACGTCAAGTTTGATACCGTAGAGCGTGATTTCCTGACGGATGCGCTCATTGACTTCTTCTTTGGTGATCTGAGCACCGTCTGCCAACGTGGTGCCTAAGGCTTCCTTAAGTCTTTCCGTGAGTTTGTCCTTTTGTGCCTGAAGAATTTCAGGAATCTTCGGACGAAGCGTATTAACGAGATCTTCAATCTGCGTGCAGTATTTGAGCAGAACTTGGGCGAGGGCGGCGCCTTCACGCTGACGACTTTCGTTAAAGACTTCGAGACATTGTTCAAAGCCTGTTAAAACCTGCTTTGCAAAGACCTCAGGGTCAGGAACCGGAGCGGCAACGATGCCGGGATAATTTAGGATGTCGGCAACACGGAGCGCCGTGGCGGAAGGATCAGTCTTTAAGACTTGTGTCTGAAGAGCCATAAGTTTATTGAGGGCTTCTTCATTTAAAGCCGTATCTGCAGATAGGCCGGAATCCACCAGATTTAAACGGCACTCCATCTTGCCTCGAGCAATTTTGCCGGAGATGATTTCTCTGAATTTCGGTTCGAGGAAACGAATTTCTTCGGAAGCGCGGAAACTCAAATCTAAAAAACGAGAGTTGACACTTCTTATATCGATGCTCAGTAAGCCCATATCTGTTTGGACTTTTGCATTCGCGTAACCTGTCATACTCGAAATATTACTCATTGATAACTCCTTTACTGCCGCGCTTCATCGAACTGGAATGCACGGTCTTTCTGCCGCTGTATTTTACCTTCCTTCAAGTCGGCTCTAACTTTTATAAGGTTCGTATCGGGTGAAAATCGCGGTTTGAGATTTTGCCTTCATTAGAATTGACAGAAATTATTGAAGGAGATTGGAATGCCAGAAGAGACATGGAGCCGCCCGAGCGGCCGCAAAGCAGACGAACTGCGCCCGATAAAGATCACACGTCACTACACAAAATACGCCGAAGGCTCTGTTTTAATTGAAGTCGGAGGTACCAAGGTCATTTGCACCGCTTCGGTTGAAGAAAAGGTCCCGGGCTGGCTCAAAGATCAGGGAAAAGGCTGGGTGACTGCGGAGTACGGAATGCTGCCTCGCGCTACCGGCACTCGCACGGACCGAGAAGCCGCCAAAGGAAAGCAAAGCGGCCGCACACAGGAAATCCAGCGTCTGATCGGAAGATCTCTGCGCGCAGTGGTGGACATGGAAGCACTCGGCGAGAGAATGATCAAAATTGACTGCGATGTGACCCAGGCAGACGGCGGTACAAGATGCGCTTCGATTACCGGTGCATATGTGGCACTCGCTGATGCCGTCAATTGGCTCATTAAAAACGGCTCCTTGGAAAAATCTCCGCTCAAAGGACAAGTCGCTGCACTTTCAGTCGGTATTTATGAAGGTGTTCCGGTTGCCGATTTCGACTACGACGAAGATCATTTAAGTGATACGGATATGAATGTCGTGATGACAGACGCAGGAAAATTTGTTGAACTGCAGGGAACCGCCGAAGGAGAACCCTTTAGTCGGGAAGACCTCGATGCTTTGCTCAAGCTGGCTGAAAACGGCCTGAAGCAGCTGTTTGCAGCTCAGAGAGCAGCTCTTGCCGAGGAGTAAAAAGACATGTCTAAGAAAATTGTTCTCGCCAGCAATAACAAAAAGAAAATGAAAGAGATGCAGGAGCTTCTCGCTCCGATGGGCGCCGAAGTGATTTCGCAAGGTTCTTTGGAAATTCCATCCGCCGAAGAACCTTTCGGTACCTTTGTGGAAAATGCGCTGACGAAAGCCAGATGGGCGGCGAAGCATTCCGGTCTTCCGGCCATTGCCGATGACTCGGGAATTTGCTCGGATGCCTTAAAAGGCGCGCCCGGCGTACTGAGTGCACGTTTTGCCGGCGAGCCGAGCTCAGATGCTGCAAATAACGCAAAACTGATTAAAGAACTTGAAGACAAAGACAATCGTAACGCTCATTACACCTGCGTTATTGTCGCCGTCCGTGATGAAAACGATCCTGAGCCGCTGATTGCGATTGATTTTTGGAACGGTACGATCGGATACGAACCGAAAGGCGAGGGCGGCTTCGGATACGATCCTTTCTTTATCGTGACGCCGGATGGAAAGACCGCTGCTCAGATGACGGCAGAAGAAAAGAATGCTGTCAGCCATCGCGGCAAAGCCATGAGAAAAATGCGCACTTTATTAACCGAACGTTGGAATTGGTAAATTGAAAGAACTTCCGCTTTCTTTATATATTCACTGGCCGTGGTGCCTAAAAAAATGTCCTTACTGCGACTTTAATTCTCACGGCTTGAGGGGGCCGGCACCGGAAGCGCTCTATGAGGCCGCTATTATTGAAGGGCTCAAAGAGCAGGGCGCCCGTGTTCAGAGAAGAAAGCTGAAGAGCATATTTTTTGGAGGAGGAACACCTTCTCTGATGGCGCCGGATACCATCGGCAGAATCATTGAAGCGGCCGACCGCAGTATTCCGTTCCACGAAAACATCGAAATTACGCTGGAAGCCAATCCCGGCACTTTTGAAGAGCAGAAATTCAAAGACTTTAGAAAAGCCGGAGTCACCCGGCTTTCGATCGGAATTCAAAGTTTTGATGACTCTAAATTGAAGGCTTTAGGCCGGGTTCATAATTCACAGGAAGCCAAGCGGGCCGCTGAAAGCGCCGGAAAGATCTTTGAGAACTTCAACCTGGATTTAATGTTCGGGCTTCCCGGCCAAACTATTCAGGAACTGGACGAAGAGCTGGAAACGGCATTTTCTTTCGGATCGACGCATTTGTCTTGTTATCAGCTGACGCTGGAGCCGAATACTTACTTTGCCAAATTCCCGCCAAAAGGGATGCCTGATGACGACGTACTCTCAGACATGTCGGATTTGGTCAGGGATAAAACCGCGGCCCGAGGCTTTGATCACTATGAAGTGTCTGCTTATGCCAAGGAAGGTTTACGCTGTCGGCACAATCTGAACTATTGGGAATTCGGAGATTATTTGGCAGTGGGCCCGGGCGCTCATGGAAAACTGACGCTGCAAAGCATTCCCGAACGGTTTTATAACTACCGTGACCCGGCTCGCTGGCTCCTCTCTTTTAAAGAACACAAAACACAAATCGCAGAACGAAAACCGATCTCTCCGGAAGATTTGCCGTTTGAATTTATGCTCAATGCACTTCGCTTGAGGGAAGGCGTCCCCTTTGAGTTTTATACCGAGAGGACCGGTCTTGATTTCGATGTTATTGAACCGATTTGGACGGAACTTCGAGAGAAAGGCCTTGTCTGCGACCACCTCAAGAGGATTAAAACAACGGAGAAAGGCTGGCTCTTTTTAAATGAAGTGCTTGAGGCTTTTCTTTAGCCGAATTCCGACATTCAAATATCAAATCATGCGGCCGATTTCGGCCGCTAATTGTTTCACTCGGAAGAAATGCACCATTTCGCCGCAATGTTCTATTGCGGATCAAAAATCAATAAAAAAATCCCTAAATTGTTCCTTTTTGCACTAAAAAGGTGCATCATTACAAAAGTTTTTACGACTGCTTACTGAGGTTCTTTGAGAATGCATGATTTCGTGCATGTCAAAAATTGGCACGAAATTTGCATAAGCTTTGTTGAACATATTTTTTGATTGCCACGTCCAAATTTACTAAGGAGATATCCATGGCTAAGACCAGCGCTGAAATCATGCAGATGCTTGTGGACAACAACGTCAAATTTGTTGATTTGCGCTTCACTGATTTCAAAGGCAAAGAACAGCACGTTTCCGTACCGGTTTCTGCTTTTGATGAAGACAAGTTTGAAGAAGGTCACGCTTTCGATGGTTCTTCCATCGCCGGATGGAAGGGCATTGAGGCCAGCGACATGCTGCTGATGCCGGATCCGGACAGTGCCCGTATGGACCCGTTCGCCGACGAAGATATTCCGACAATGATTCTGACCTGTAACGTCGTTGAGCCTTCTACCGGAAAGGGATACGATCGTGACCCCCGCAGCGTTGCCAATCGTGCAGAAGCTTACTTAAAGAGCACCGGCATCGGCGATACCGCTTACTTCGGACCCGAGCCGGAATTTTTCATTTTTAACGGTGTCAGCTGGGGCACCACAATGAATCACAGCTTCTTCAAGATTGAAAGTGAAGAAGGCTATTGGAGCAACGGAAAGGATATGAACGGCGCCAACGGCGGCCATCGTCCTACCGTTAAGGGCGGTTATTTCCCGGTTCCTCCGGTCGACTCTCTCTACAATATCCGCTCCCAAATGTGCGAACTTCTTGAAGAACAGGGCGTTCCCGTTGAAGTTCATCATCATGAAGTCGGCGGCTGCGGCCAGTGCGAAATCGGTACGCTGTTCAGCACACTGACCAAACGCGCTGACTGGACTCAGATTCTTAAATACACAGTTTGGAATGTGGCAGCAGCCTACGGCATGACTGCAACCTTTATGCCGAAACCTGTTGTCGGCGACAACGGCTCAGGTATGCACGTTCATCAGTCTATTTGGAAAGACGGCAAGAATATCTTCGCCGGCAACGGCTACGCAGGGCTTTCTGATACGGCTCTCTATTACATCGGCGGCGTCATCACCGACAAAGAGGAGCTGACGCTTCAGACGCCGGAGAGCTTCTGGCGGCGCTTCCGGGTGGACATGCGGGTGCGCCACGAAGTCACAGCCATCCACCCGGCAGAGAAGACCGTGGACGTGCGGAATCTCGCTACCGGCGAGACCTTTACCGAATCCTATGACAAACTGGTCCTCTCCCCCGGTGCCCGGCCCACCCAGCCGGCTCTGCCCGGCGTAGGGATCGACCGCCTGTTCACCCTCCGCACGGTAGAGGACACCCTGAAGATCCGGGAATTCATCGAACAGCACCATCCCCGGTCCGCGGTGCTGGCCGGCGGCGGCTTCATCGGCGTGGAGCTGATGGAAAACCTGCGGGAGCTGGGCATCGACGTCACCGTGGTCCAGCGGCCCCGCCAGCTGCTGAATCCCCTGGACGCGGACATGGCCGCCTTCCTCCACGCCAAGCTGCGGCAAAAAGGGGTGCGGCTGCATCTGGGCTGCACTGTGGAGGGCTTTGCCGCCAACGGTGACCGGGTCAATGTGCTGCTGAAGGACGAGGCGCCCCTCACCGCCGACATGGTGGTGCTGGCCATCGGCGTCACGCCGGACACCGGCCTCGCCAAGGCGGCCGGGCTGGAGCTGGGGATCAAGGGCAGCATCCTGGTGAACGACCGGATGGAGACCTCCGCGCCGGACATCTACGCTGTGGGGGATGCGGTGCAGGTGAAGCACTTCGTCACCGGGCAGGACACCCTCCTCTCCCTGGCGGGCCCCGCCAACAAGCAGGGGCGCATCGCGGCGGACAACATCTGCGGCGGAGACAGCCGGTATCCCGGCTCCCAGGGCAGCTCCGTCATCAAGGTATTCGATATGACCATCGCCACCACCGGCGTCAATGAGAAGACGGCAAAACAGGCGGGCATCGACTGCGACAAGGTCTACCTCTCCCCCATGAGTCACGCCGGATACTATCCCGGCGGCAAAGTCATGACCTTGAAGGTGGTGTTCGAGAAGGGCACATACCGCCTGCTGGGCGCGCAGATCGTGGGTTACGAGGGTGTGGACAAGCGGATCGACGTGCTGGCCACGGCCATCCATGCGGGACTCTCCGCCCTCCAGCTGAAGGATCTGGATCTGGCCTACGCGCCGCCCTACTCCTCCGCCAAGGATCCGGTGAACATGGCAGGCTTTATGATCGAGAACCTGTCCCATGGGCTGGTGGAGCAGTTCTTCCCGGAGGATGTGGACGCCCTGCCCCGGGACGGCAGTGTGACGCTGCTGGACGTGCGGACCCCCGGCGAGTACGCCGACGGCCACGCGGAGGGCTTTGTTAACCTCCCGGTGGATGACCTGCGGGAGCGGCTGCGGGAAGTCCCGGTAGGCAAGCCGGTGTACGTTATCTGCCAGAGCGGCCTGCGGAGCTATATCGCGTGCCGTATTCTGGCCCAGCAGGGGTTCAAATGCTATAACCTCTCCGGCGGCTGGCGGCTGTATGAGACGGTGGTGCGGGACCGGACCGCCGCACAGGAGGCCTGGCCCTGCGGGATGGAGAAGTAAACAGGAAACCGCAAGCCACCCGCTGCCTTTGCAGCGGGTGGCTTCATCCGTTATTTGT
>ENA-UEQS01001947-UEQS01001947.1-human-gut-metagenome-genome-assembly--contig:-NODE-1947-length-12072-cov-4.760650_pt1 | contig 12072 bp, 14 predicted proteins | sample MGYA00242953_ERZ507953 | MGnify/ENA primary metagenome ERZ507953 (study PRJEB26167, sample SAMN06115474) | human gut metagenome | host: Homo sapiens | place: China:Jiangsu | collected 2016-07-06...
ATCATCACCGGGGCCTAAAGATAACGGGAATAAGGGGAAAAAATAAAAATGACGTATAGTCAAAAATATTGTATCAAACTATATTTTGAGGTATTATATTAGGGATTCCTGTGGGTTTAGGAGAAAGAGGTGTTACGGTGGGATTTTTTGAACTGCTTGGCAGCAAGACCATTGGTCTGTTCCATCAGCTTGGCGCCGTAATATTGCTCCTGAATTCCTCATGCAAGGAGTTAAATCATCTGCGTTTTAGGGAAACGATTAAGCAGTGTCTTGATTTGGGGGTACTGTCATTTCCCATTGTAGCGTTGACCCTTTTATTTACGGGGATGGTTCTTTCTGTGCAGATTGCGGGAGAACTGACAAAATATGGCGCCGGGTTTACTGTCGGTGCAATTGTAGCTATCGGAATGGGGCGCGAATTGGGGCCGGTGCTTTGCGGAGTTGTTTTGGCGGGGCGCGTGGGTGCTGCTATTACGGCAGAAATTGGGACGATGCGCGTGACTGAGCAGATTGATGCTCTTCGATGCATGGCGGTCAGCCCTGTCGGCTATCTTGTCCTTCCACGGCTACTCTCATGTATGGCGATGCTGCCGATTTTGACGGTATTCGGTGTTTCTATTGGTGTTTTTGGCGGTATGATTGTAGCATCGTTGACTCATGGAGTTTCTTCTTATGTTTTTATCCATTCCATTGAAGTCTTTTGTATACCTTCCGATCTTTATATCGGCGTGATGAAATCTGTCGTATTTGGGATGATTGTAGCACTTGTCGGATGTGATCGCGGAATGACCTGTGAAGCAGGGGCGGAAGGTGTCGGGAGGGCGACAACCCAGTCTGTTGTATATTCTATAATTATGATTTTTGCGGCTAATTATCTTCTGTCTTCTATTTTATTTTGAGGATATCTATGATTGAAGTAGAACATATATGCCTTTCTTTTGGAGAAAGGAAAATATTGGAAGACGTTAATTTAACGGTTTATGATGGGGAAACCATGGTAATCCTCGGCGCTTCAGGATCCGGAAAATCAACTCTCCTGAAGTTGATTATAGGGCTTTTGAAACCTGATTCCGGTTCTATCAAAGTCAATGGGAAAGAGATATCGTCATTGACAGAACGGGAAATGAATGAGGAACGGCGCCGTATGGGAATGGTATTTCAATATTCAGCTCTTTTTGATTCGATGAATGTAAAGGAAAATGTAGCTTTTGGTCTTCGGCAGCACACCGATTTATCAGAAGAAGAAATAGAGAATATCCTTCGACATGACGAAGAACTGGCACGGCCTACCGGCGAAAAAGTCGGATTTATCCGCCACCGCAACGAACTTGCGTGGAAATATAAAAATTATATCCTTTCCACAGTGAAAGGGGATTTCAAAGGGATGAAAATCGTAACGGATTCCGCCAACGGTGCCGCCAGCGGATTCCTTCCCGATATCCTCCGTGAACTGGGTGCGGAAATAACCGCCCTCTACTGTGAACCGAACGGTGTGAACATCAATAAAGACTGCGGTTCCACCCACATGGAAACTTTACAGAAAATGGTTGTCGAAATGGGGGCGGACTGCGGTATTGCCAATGACGGCGATGCGGACCGCTGTCTTTTCGTCGATGAACAGGGAGATATCATGGATGGCGACCATATCATGGTGATTAACGCCCTGCGTATGAAGAAAGAAGGGCGGCTCAATGCGAATATGGTCGTAGGCACCGTCATGAGCAACCTGGGCTTCGGCAAGGCACTGGCAGAACATGGATGCCGTACCGTGGCGACCAATGTAGGCGACCGCTATGTGCTGGAAGAAATGAAGGCGCACGGATATTCCCTTGGCGGTGAACAGTCGGGACACATTATATTCCCTGAATTTAATACCACCGGTGACGGTCTTATCACGGCCATGCAGACGCTTATGGTTCTCCGTGACCATGACGGCCCCCTTTCTGAATTAAATCATCTCATGACCACCTATCCCCAGCTGCTGAAAAATGTAAGAGTGTACAGCAAGAACGGATGGGAAGAAAATGAACAGATCCGGGCAGCTATCGCGGCGGCAAAAGACGAACTGGGAAATGACGGGCGTATCCTCGTCCGTGCGTCAGGCACGGAACCTCTCATCCGCGTCATGGGAGAAGGCAGTGATAAAGACCGTCTGGAACGGGTGATTGATGACATTGTTTCCGTAGTGGAACAGGAACTCGGGGAAGAATAAATGCAGGTTTGGTGATCATATATTTTGTAGCTCTGTATTTATTGGGCCATACCGAAAATTAAAAGTGGCTGCTTCATGCAGACCGCTCCTGCTTGGAAGAAATAGCGGAAATAGAAAAATACCATTGCTTTCCTGAAGTACCAAGGGGCAGTTGCCTTTGCGAAATAGGAAAACAATGGTATTTCTGCATGTAAGAATAACTTTGATTTCTCTATGCTTTTTTCCGATTTTCATTTTCTGGTATACTGGAAGTGATAAATGGGGAAAGCAAGCATCCGGCGTAGGGAAATGATTACCGGCTGCCGGGCGGAGAAAGGCCGGCGGGTTTTTCCGTTTATCGTTTAGACCGTTCTGTCAGCAGAGGATCAGAATCGTTTTTCAAGGTATCATGTAATTGTTTAATTAATAGTTTGAGAGAAAAGGAGGATCTTATAATGAATGAAGCCATTGTTGAAAAAGTAAAGGCGTTGATTGCGGCTCCCAGCTGCTATGCGGGATTAAAGAAAATTGCGGAAGAGTATATCGCCGCTCTTGGCAGTGATCGGGAAAAGGAAGCCGGGCGGAAACTGGTGGCGGAATTGGAAGCGGATGTGCTTTCTATTGATGATGTCCTTGCGTTTTTTGAATCGGATGCAGGGGAAAAAACATTTGGCGCGGAACAGGCGGCGGCTTATGCGGCACATGCCCGGGAAGTGAAGGCGAAGGGCGGCAAGTGGTGCGACTGCCCTGCCTGTGCGCCGGGAAGAGAGATTCTGGACAGGAAAGAGGAGCTCTGCTGAAACATAGTAATCATTTTATGAAAAGAGAGAATATCCGGGAAGCGGGTACTCTCTCTTTTTGTTTTACCTGATTATGGAAATGTCTTTCCGTTTTCTTTTCGGTACGTAGTATTGGCGCTCTTCATCCAGATAGTATTTCAGGGAACTGTCTTCAGGAAGTTCCACGATGGTACTCTTATGGGAGGGATAACCGAGGGCGAGAGCCAGCCTGGGATTCCAGGTTTCAGGGACAGAAAGTATTTCTTTTACTTTTTTAAATTCCACATTTCCTATGATACAGGAACCTATGCCGTAGATGTAAGCATTCAGATTCATTGTCCTTACAGCGATGCCGATATCTATACCTGTCCACGGGGTTTCCGGCCCTTCCGTGCAGAGAATGATAAAAGCGGCAGGCTGTTCACCTTCTTTCAGCTGGCCCAGCTCTTTGGGAAGGGCGGCGGCAAAGTGGAAGCATGGCTGGATTTTCCGAACTACTTCCGGATTTTTTACAAGGACATAGCGGAGCGGCTGCCTGTTCATGGCGCTGTTTGCGATACGGGCATTTTCCAGAAGTTCATCAAGTACTTTTTCAGGGATTTGTTTCTGCTTGAAACGGCGATACGTGCGGCAGCCGATGCAGAGTGTATGGAAGTCCATGGCACAGGCCTCATTTCACAGCAATGACTTCGATTTCGCAAAGTGCGCCAGCGGGAAGATCCTTGACAGCGAAGCAGCTTCTTGCCGGTTTGCCCGGGAAGTGTTTTGCATAGACTTCGTTGAAGGCGGCAAAGTCTTTCATGTCTTTAAGGAAGCAGGTCGTTTTTACCACATTGTCCATAGAAGTTTCTGCTTTTTTTAAAATGGCTTTTATATTTTTACAGACCTGTTCCGTTTGTCCGGCAATGTCGGAGACGATGATTTTTCCTGCGGCTGGGTCGATACCGATTTGTCCGGAAAGAAATATAAATCCGCCTGCCTGCTTTGCCTGTGAATAGGGGCCGATAGCGTCGGGCGCGTGTTTGGTGTGTATGGTTTTCATAAGAGCCTCCTTTGATTTACACATGAATGATATATTTATACTATACCGCAAAAGGCATCGGTGAAACAAATATATTTCCTGTTATTTAATTGTTTCTATGATAAAATACGGAGAAAAGAGGAGGATACTATGTCTTTTGAAAAGGTGCAGGCTTATTTTGAAACGTTCGGCATGGGTGGCCGGTGTATAAATTTGAAGGAATCCAGCGCGACGGTGGCTCTCGCGGCGCGTATCGCGAAGACGCTTTCTTTCTTTGTGGGGGAAACGCCTTTGATTATAGTTGCGGCAGGGGATGCGCGGATTGATAACCGGAAGTTTAAACTGCTCTTCCATAAGAAACCGAAAATGATTCCCGGAGAGGAATGCGAAAAGTATATCGGCCATCGGCCCGGCGGGGTTTGTCCGTTTTGCCTTCCGTCCACGGTGGATGTTTATCTTGATATATCATTAAAACGGTTTGATGTGATTTATCCTGCGGCGGGGACAGACCACAGCGCGGTAAAACTCACGCCTGAAGAACTGGAAAAATACGCAGGGGTAAAAGGCTGGGTAGATGTGTGTAAAAGTTGGCAGGAAGAGCCCGTTTCCTGACAGTTTCTAATCATCCTGATGATTTAAATCCTACAGAACAGAATCTTTTTTTCGCTATCAGGTGGGATTACAAAGGCGTTTTGGAATATCCCGTAGGTGCAGCACAGGGCGGAAGGATAGTTCAAAACGCTTTTTTGAAAGGAAGAGCATGGACAATTTATTTCAGATGTGGTGGCCCGTAGCCTGTGTGGTGCTGGCGGATGTGATTTATCAAGTGTGTGCGAAGAAAATATCTTCCGGGACAGATCCTTTAGCCGCGCTGGGAGTGACTTATCTTGTAAGCGCCGCGGTTTGCACCGGTCTCTACTATGGGATGGGCGGAATGGATCTGCTTGCCGATATGCCCCATGTCCGGCTGGCAGCGGCAGGAATAGGCTTTGCAGTGACAGGGCTTGAAGTGGGCTGTGTGTACATGTATAAAGCGGGCTGGGCGATGAATGTGGGGTTCATCCTTTATACGGCAATGATTGTGGCGGCTCTCCTTGTTGTGGGGGCGGTATTTTACGGTGAAGCGGTTTCGTTTACCGCCATAGCAGGGCTGATAATCACATCATCGGGGATGTATATGATTGTGAGGGGCGCATGAATTTTTCATTTTGGTGGCCTGTCGGTCTTGTGGTCATGGCGGGCGTCGGATACCAGGTGTCGGCAAAAGAGGTGGCGGGCGGCGCGGATCCGTTGGCGGCACTTGTAGTAACATACCTTGTGGCATCGCTTACATCTTTTCTTATCTATGCGCTTACCGGAAAAAAGGGAGAGAAATGGAAAGAGATTATGAGCTTCCGTCCTGCTGCTCTTGTCTTGGGATTATCCATTGCATTTATTGAGATAGGGACGATTTTCATTTATAAGGCAGGATGGACGATGAATGCTTCCTTTATTGTGACGAATGCCCTCATTACGCTTTGCCTCATTTTGACGGGGGCGGTTCTGTATGGGGAAAAGCTGTCCCGCCGGCAGGCACTGGGAATCGTTGTTTCTTTTATCGGCATATGCTGCATCGTGTGGTGAGAGGGACAGAGCAGAGGGGTGCGTAAATACTTTCATATGCTTTTATGGCAACGCTTATGGAAGATGGAAACGTACTGCCGAAAGACAGAGCGGTTCACCCGTAGACAACATTTAACATGAATCCGGTATGAATAGAGGAACATAAAAAATGACGATCCGAATTGAGGGAATCGTCATTTTACTGTTTACAGCAGTTTTATGTAATCGTAGGCGGGATGTATAAGCCATGTGCCGTCGCTCTTAAGGATGCCCCACTTTTTGTTGTCCTTCTGTCCGCCGCTGAAACCGTGCCGGAATTTTGTAACACCCGTAAGCGGATCCTTTGCATCTTCGTACAGGATATTTCCTTCTTCATCAATAATGCCGTAGTAGCTTTTAGCTCTGAAAATCCAGGTGACAGGTGTCTCATTAAAATGGGCGGCTCCGATATTGGGCGGAAGAGAAGCTATGACATCCCCCGTGGATGTATCGAGCAGGTAACGGCGGCTGCCGTCTTTCCCCAATGCCCTGTTAAATCCGAGAAGTGTTATATCGTCGTAACGGAAATCGATAACCTGCTTTCCGTCTGACAGGTCAAAAAGGCCGCATTTTCCGGAATAGCCGCTCTTGAGCACGAGGCAGGCGTCTTCAATATCAATAGAACCCACGGTGTAACGGGAAGGGGGAATCAGTGTGCGTCCTTCGGAAGAAAGAAAGGCTGTGAGCCCGTCTTTTTTGACAATCGTTCCGTAAGGGGTCATGGGATAGACTTCATCATTCCGGCTGTCTATGACGATATGCCCTTCTTGATCAATATACCCTCTTTTGATGCCATTGTAAGCCGTATGATAATTATCAAAGTCTTCCCCCTTTTGCGGGTTGATGGCATCGGCTGCCAGGATGCCGAGGAACGACTTGCCGCTGAAAGTATTCACACGCCGTCTGTATTCCGCAACACCGTACTTATAGGGGCAGATACCATCATAGGGAATTTTAAAAAGAGCCCTTCCATTCTCGTCAATGGCGATTTTTTCCCCCTGCATGGTTTTTACAAAAGCGATCCCTTCGCTGAATCCGGCAAGTACCGCTTTGTAACGGGGAGCGATAAGCACACTGCCGTCAGGCTTCTTAAATGCGTACAAACCTTGTTGGGAGTAGCTGAAAGGGTTTGAGGGAATCGTTTTTACCGCTGTGGCGGGATTTCCTTTTTTATCAATCAGCCGTAAATCTTTTTTCTTGTCGCCGGCTTTGAAAAGCCCGTCCTTTTCCGGAATCAGGAATTTATAGGTGGGTGGTAAAAGAACCGTCCCGTCCGTGCCGATAAGCCCCCATTTTTTTCCGTCCCTTATCATGGCAAGGATACCGTGGCGGTAGAAACTTTCATCCCGCTTCGCTTTGGCTTCTGTATATGAGGCAAGCGCTTTGGGTCGGGAAAGACCGATAAGCGGTTCATCTTCTTCATCCGGAAAAACGAGGATCCCGATGGAAGGGGGTGTGATGGAAACACCCTTTGTGGTTGTAGAAGACTTGCTTTCCGTTTTCACTGTTTCTGTGGAAATTGTCGTGCTGGACTCGTGGCGCCGGATATGTGTGGCGGTGGTGACGCCTTTTTCCGCCTGTACCGTATATATACCGTGCAGGGATGATGCAAGCAGGAATGTGAGGAAAGCGGCTTTCCATTTTATCTGTGTCATGAAGAACCTCCGTGGTTACGAAATAATATCATTTGTGCATTATAGCATGCGTGGGAAAAGAATGGAAATATCGATAGAAATCTATGAAAAGCATATCGGGAAAATGAAAGGGCGGAAATAGAAAATATGAAACTTATCCGGCTGCTTTGCATAAGGGGAGGGCGTATCCGATACAGGGAAACCATAAATAAAACGGTACATTGTGAACCTTGAATTAAGCGCTGAGTTGTTATATTATTTATATAATGTAAATTTGAATGTATAAAAAAGGTAAACAATGGAGGCGATGATGTGGAAAGAGAAGAGATATCCGCAGGAAATCAGGGAAAGGCAAAAGAACTGGTATTGTTTTCTTTATTTACGGCGCTTACGGCGATTGGTGCGTTTATCCGTGTGCCTGTACCGCTTTGCCCGTTCACGCTGCAGCTTTTATTTACTACTCTTTCGGGGCTGATTTTAGGAAGCAGGAAAGGGGCGGCTTCCGTGGCGGTTTATGTGGCTCTCGGTCTGTCGGGAGTTCCCGTTTTTACGCAGGGCGGAGGGCCGGGATATATTTTCCAGCCTACTTTCGGTTATCTTTTGGGGTTCATCGCGGGCGCCTGGCTTACGGGGAAATTGTCGGAGCATATGGAAAAACTGTCATTTGTCCGCATTTTATTTGCGAGCTTGGCAGGACTTCTTGTGGTCTACCTTTTTGGAATGGTTTATGTATACATCATAAATAATTATTACCTGAATACGCCTATCGGTATCTGGCCTGTGGTGCTTTATTGTTTCCTTCTGGCCGTGCCGGGCGATATCTGCCTCTGCGTTTTGGCGGCAGTGCTGGCGAAAAAGTTATACCGCGCAGGACATGCGTGGTAAAAAATAGGGAAATCGGCTGTGCAGAGAGCCGTTTCCATTTTTATTTGTCAGGGAAAGAGAAAGAAGGAATAGGATGGGCAGGGGACTTTTTATCACAGGAACAGATACGGATGTCGGCAAGACCTATGTGACGGCACTCCTGGTAAAAACTTTGAGAAGTGCAGGGTATGATGTGGGCTATTACAAGGCGGCCATCAGCGGGGCGAGGACGGTGGAGGAAAGCGATGCGGGATTTGTAAATCGTTTCGCGCAGATCCGTGAGCCTGAGGATATGCTCCTTTCGTACTTGTATCAGAATGCCGTATCGCCCCATCTGGCAGCAAGAATTGAAGGGAATCCCGTGGAGAAGGATGTCATTATGAGTGCCTGGGAACGTGTGACAACGGCGTATCCCTATGTGACTATGGAAGGCAGCGGAGGAATCATGTGCCCTATCCGCCATGATGAAAAAGCGGTGTATTATCTGGAAGATATTATCCGATGGCTCCGCCTGCCCGTCCTTGTCATCGCCGACGCGGGACTGGGGACAATCAACCGAGTGGTGACTACCTGTGAATATATCCGCTACAGGAATATTTCTGTCAAAGGGATTATCCTGAATCATTGGAAAGGCGGTGTGATGGAAGAAGACAATGTGGAGATGATTGAAGAAATCACCGGAGTGAAAGTCCTGGCAAGGGTGAAAAAGGGAGATATGGCATTGGATATCGATCCGGAAACGATTATATCGCTGTATGAATAAGGGAGTATTTAAAATTAGGGAAGTTGGGAGCTTAAATGGAACAGAATTATTGGGAAGCGGAAGATAAAAAATATATATGGCATCCTGCCATGCAGATGAAGGACAATGAAGTATTTCCGCCGGTCGTTATAGACCATGCGAAAGGATCTTACCTGTACGGGACGGACGGGAAAGAATATCTGGATATTATTTCATCGTGGTGGTGCAATCTCCTTGGGCATTGCAATGAAGAAATCAATGAAGCCCTGAAAAAGCAGGTCGATGAACTGGAGCATGTGATTTTTACAAACTTTTCCCATAAGCCTGCTGTTAAACTGGCGCAGGAACTGGGAAAAGTACTGCCGAAAGGACTGTCCCGTTTTACCTTTCATGACAACGGTTCATCCTGCGTAGAGGCGGCGCTCAAGATGGCTTTCCAGTACCATTACCAGACCGGTCATCCCGAACGGACACGGTTCATGTGCCTTCCTGAATCGTATCATGGGGAAACGATCGGCGCGCTGTCCGTCGGATCGATGGATTTTTATGCGAAGATTTTTCACCCCATGCTTATGGACAATATTCATTTTGATGGTCTGGACTGTTACCGCTGCCCTTATGGGAAAACGCGGAATCATTGCGGCGTGGAATGCTTTGAAAGCGCGGAAAAAGCATTTAAACAGTACGGAGAAGAAACGGCGGCAGTCATTGTGGAGCCGATCCTTCAGGGGGCGGCAGGCATGCGTATCTATCCTGCCGAATATTTAAAAAAGCTTCGTAAGCTCTGCGATGAGTACGGCGTGCTTATGATTGATGATGAAATTGCCGCCGGTTTTGGCAGGACGGGGAAACTTTTTGCCATAGAACATGCCGGTATTTCTCCGGATATCCTTTGCACATCAAAAGGTCTGACAGCGGGGTACATGCCCATGTCTCTTGCCATTACTACGGACAAAGTGTACGATGCTTTTTATGATGATTACGGCACCCATAAGGCTTTCGTCCACAGCCATACCTACGCAGGCAATCCCATGGGCTGCGCCATTGCGTTGACCGTACTGAAAATCATGAAACGGGATCATATTCTGGAGAAAGTCAATGAAAATGGAATCTATCTCCATGACAGGCTCATGAAAGCCCTGGGAAATCACAGACATGTGGGAGAAATCCGCCATATCGGATTGATCAATGCCATCGAACTGGTGGAAAACAAAGAAACGAAAAAACCATTTGATCCGAAAAAGCGCATCGGCTGGCACATCTTCCGGAGAGCCATGGATATGGGACTGGTTCTTCGACCGATGGGAGACATTATTTATTTCAATCCGCCGCTGAATATAGAAAAAACGGATTTGGACAAAGCGGTGGAACTTTGCCGGAAAGCGGTCGTTACGGTTCTAGGTGAATAATAAGAGTGAAAAGAGGAAAAGATGCCTGTCAGCGTGGAATATTCACGGCAGGCATCTTTTTTTAAAGCAGAATCTCTGCAGGTATGATGGAAGTAGGAAAAAATAGACTGTATGTGTATGCCCATTGGATGACAAAGTAGAAAAAATGAATGGCGGTGTTTATGGCGTATTAAAAGTGCTGCTGGGCAAGGCAGGAAATAATATCGCAGGAGCAGTCAAATATAGATGAATTCAGATTTATTGGGAGGAGTCATCTCTATAAGCAGGGAGGCTGCTCTTTTTTATTGGAACCCATGCATTCATAATCATCTACCTATGTATCATGCTATATATCATGCATTATATAGCATGATAAGAAGAGAAAAATGTATTTTTAATCTATGAATATCGGATTTATACTGGGGGCATGAAAAAAGTGTTTTTTAACGAGGTGCAAAGATGATTAATTTAAATGATTTTCTGGCGGTCGGACAAAATGCTATTGCCCGCCGGGTCGTCCAGCATTCTGATGCTTCGGACAATTATTCCAATGCGTTTAAGAACCTGTTGGCTACGCCAAGATTGATCCATTGGGGCATTGACGCGTCTATTGAGGCCATTGATCCTTATCTTCCTGATGAATATGCGAGTATCGGTCTGTCGGTCAATTTCGTCCATACCGCGCCCACCAGTCTGGGGATGACGGTGACTGTCCATGCATCTATTATCGCGATTACGGATCATGATGTGACGCTCAGTGTGAAAGCCTGGGACGAGCAGGGGGAAATAGGCCACGGTACGCATAAGCGATCTATCGTATTGAAACAGACCGTGCTGGATAAAGCGGAAGAACGGACAAAGCTGCTTATGGTCCGCCAGGCGAACAAGCAGATTGAGGAGATGAGAAGATGAGTTTACCTGATAATTTTACAGGCGCGCTTCTTTTGAGCGTGGTGGATTTTTTCCTGAGTTTCGTTTTTATTTCTTTTATTGGAATCGTGCTTCACTTTTTCCCGCTTCTGAATAAGCTGGGCGAAGTGTTGGAAAGGAAGGATTAAATTGGACACGCTTTTTATTCCGCTGATGGGACAGCTTCTCCATCAGACAGGCCTGCTTGATATCACACCGGGAAATATAGTGATGATTATCACCGGAATGGTGCTTCTGTATCTTGGGATTGTTAAGAAATATGAACCTTTTCTTTTGGTGGGGATCGGGTTTTCCTGTATTGTTGCCAATATCCCCGGCTCAACACTGACGAAGGAAGGCGGACTCTTCTGGTATTCCTATCAGGGTGTGGAAAATCTGATCCTTCCTCCGCTTATTTTTTTAGGTGTCGGCGCAATGACGGATTTCGGTCCGATGATTGCCAATCCGAGCCTTGTTATTTTGGGGGCGGCTGCCCATCTTGGGATCTTTGTGGCGCTCATCGGTGCACAGTCACTCGGTTTCTCTTTGCAGGAAGCCGCTTCCATCGGGATAATCGGCGGCGCTGACGGTCCAATGGCGATTTATACTACCATGAAGCTGGCACCCCACCTGCTTCCCCAGGTTTCCGTGGCGGCTTATTCTTATATGGCTCTCATGCCGCTCATCCAGCCGCCTATCATGAGGCTTCTCACTAACAGGGAGGAACGGAAAATTATGATGAAGCAGCCGCGCTATGTTTCCCGCCTGGAAAAGATCGCATTCCCTGTGGTTATGGCAATCATCGTCAATATTTTCCTGCCGCCGGTAGCTCCGCTTATCACGATGCTCATGCTGGGAAATCTGCTCCGTGAATGTCTCGTCGTCACAAAATTGTCTGAAACG